>Ga0163109_10003252_pt1 | contig 12441 bp, 13 predicted proteins | sample CRUFie1St13metaG_FD_108704 | JGI IMG/M metagenome (GOLD analysis project Ga0163109, IMG submission 108704) | Marine microbial communities from the Costa Rica Dome - CRUD Field 142mm St13 metaG | ecosystem: Environmental > Aquatic > Marine > Oceanic > Photic zone | place: Costa Rica: the Eastern... | reverse complement strand
GGTTGATTGCTTCTTCGTCCTCAAACTCAGGTTGCATTGCGGACATGATCTTATCGAAGATCTTCTTACCGAACTTGTAGAGGAATACTCCACCTTCGTTCTGTGGGTTAGCAGGATCCTTTACAACGTAGATATTAGCAATATAGCTTAGCTTACGCTTCTGCTTACGTGCTTGGTCCTTACCAGCGTCGGTGCCGTTGTTCCAGAGTTCACTGTTGTACTCGGAAACGGGGTCTTTCTGACCGAGGGTGGTTAGGCTGTTCTCAATGTACCAGCCACCTTTGCCTTGGAAGGCGTGGGAGTACATCTTTACGAAAGGCATGTCTTCACCGTCAGGAGCGGGAAGGAATCGGATAACAGCATATCCGTTTTGGGCTTTATCACACTCTAGCTTCCAATAGCGATCATCGCCACTGCCGCCAGCATTGTTCATCTTCTCAGCTTCTTTTACAAGCTTTTGGGTGAGAGCACCTAGAGAAGACTGCTTCTTGAGATCTTTAAAAGACATAGTTGGATTCGTTGGATAACGTGGATTACTGGCTGAACTTGTTGTCGTTTGCGCGACCTACGTATTATAGGTTACTGACGGTGGGATGCCAAGCCCAGTGGACACTTCTTAATAGTGTCACATTCGATAAGGTGGGGTCTCACCACCAGGCTCTTCACCAGGGAAGTAGCCATTCTTTTCAGCAAAGTCTAGACCATCCTCTAGATCATCAAGACTTGCCTCTACTTCAGCAAAGACAGCCATGGGATTAGAGCGATCAACTTCGTGACCGAACTTCTCAAAGTGGGACATAACCTCTTCTAGAAGTTCTTTAGCTGCAGGGTCATCACATAGGATGCACCTAAAACACATATTCTTTTGCTTCTCCTGCAATCTGCGGAGAAGAACTAGGTTTTCTCTCTGTGCAGACAATGGAGCAAAGTCTGCGAATTGAGAAAATACTAAAACTTGAGCCTGCATATCTACGATATCTTCAATTGCTTCCATAACGACTTGTGATGCGAAGAAATTTTCAGCCATAGATAAACTCTCGGAGAATTTTTTTACACTTGGACACATCAATATTTATGAACGGTTTGTACTTCTTTATTTTGAGACTTACGGTTTCCCACACCGGATCACTTAGCTTTTTGTCTAGCTTATCGGTGTAAGAGAAGACCTGATCAAGGATGGATAGTGTCTCAATAGAAACCTCACCTGCGAGGTATTTCTTCAGTATTGGTGGGTGTCCTTTCTTGCAATCAAATAACTGAGGTAGTTCCATGGTGTCTAACAGATCCGCGCATTCTTGGCTGAAGGTATAAGTTAGACTCTGATATTTTTTACTAAGTTCTGTGTATTTCTTCTCTCCGCTTTGGATAATTTCTCCAACCCAAACGGAAGAGGGATTGTCTGTTGCTACAAAGTTTGCGATGAAATACATTCTGATCTCATCGTCTGATAGTTTGCGAGACATGCGCTCAAAGAAGTACTTGTCTCGTCTTTTGTTGAAGGCAGACACAGAAGATCTAGTCTTTCCGTTGTATCTAAAGAAGTCATACTTTGCATCTGTAAAGTGCTTCTTCATTGCGAGGTATGTTGTGTATACGTCGTAAGGTGACATGATTCCTCTTCTGAGTCTGCTGTTCAATGATCTCTCCAGTTATAGGGGAAGTTTAGCTTTGCTTTGCCCCCGTGCTTTCATGAAGTTGAGACGGGTAGCATCGACCTTGAGCTTCTCTTTGAGTGGCTTGGTCATTAGCTTTGAGACAGATTCTACTTCAATGTTCTCTTTTTCGCAATAGAAAAGAATTGCATCGATGTAGTTTAGCTTCTCCTTGAGAACAACTTTCTCGATCTCGTATGAAAATTTGATAGGTGTTAGAAACTTTTCTTCTAAGACCTTCTCTAGTTCTTTCTTTTTACTCATAGCCTGTTAGTTTGTCGTTTACAAATTTGCGGATGTATGTATCAAGTAGCTTCACATGACCAAATACATCGCGCTCCTCATAGACTTCCAATTCACCGTTTTCACAAGCCATGATAATAACTAATTTCTTAGCTTTGATACCTGTTAGTTCATAGAGCATACAAGCGTATGCAGCAGCCTGAACAAAGTATCCTTCAATCCATGCACGGGGCTTGGGTTTTTTGGAAGTCTTAAAGTCAATGATGGATAGTTCACCATCATATTCGGCAATACAGTCAGGGGTACCAGCAATACCGAGACGAAGACTATACATTGCACTTTCTTGTACAATGATATTATCAATCTTGTTTAGAGCTGGCTTTGCTATATTGAATAGTATATTAGAGATAGGAACCTTCGCTTTGGGCAAAGGTTCATTCTGCAAATAGTGCTCAGTCAAGAGGTGCATATCTGTACCTCTTGTAGTAGCTTGTTTAGAGACTCGGTTAGCCTCTTCTTCACCGACGCGATTACGCCATGCAGCAATACGCTCTCTACTCCAATGAGAAGTCACAGAAGTAATAGAGACGAGCTTCAGTAGTTCACCGTCAGAGCCGGGTACAGTATAGTACCTAACTCCGTCGATGGTTTCCCTAGAAAGTTCAGGGATATCTACGTGATTATGGGTAAACTGCATCTATCATTATTAAGATAGACCTATTATACAGTATATCTCCTTAGATTTCAATACCCGATTCGTGCTTTGCAACGAGGTACTCTTTACACAAGCCAGAACGTACGATATCCTCTAGACCGAACTCGATCTTACTGATGGAAGGCATACGCTCAAGAATGGATAGGAAGTCCATGATGCCGGTCTTCTCTGAAGCCTTGAGTAGGTCAGACTGAGTAGCATCTCCACAGAAGTGGATCTTTGAATCTTCACCAACACGGGTCATGATTGAATCAAGTTCGTGACCATTTAGGTTCTGGAACTCGTCAACAATAATGATTGCCTTGTCTAGTGTAGTACCACGTAAGAATGAGGTAGACCAGAACTTGAGTGTCTCCTGAGCCATTAGGTTGCCGTATAGCATCTCAAATGGGGATGAACCACTTCCGCTGAAGTCATTTGCAGGTACATCAAACATGTACTTGACCATATTCTTATATGGGATCTGGTATAGAGCAGACTTGTCGTCATGATCTCCTGGAAGGAAACCAATCTCGCGAGTAGCAACCAGTGATCTAACAATATAAACTTTTTCGTATGGGCTCTTGTCGTTTAAGACTTCTTCTAAAGCTTTGTACAAAGTAACAAAAGTCTTACCTGTTCCTGCTGCACCATATGCAACAATATTCTGTCCCCGATCATACTCATCAAAGAGTAGTTGCTGGTTTTCAGTTATTGCTTCTACGTTTGCTAATAAACTCCGATCAATGGGCTTTCTTCTCTTCATCTGCTTTGCGGTTAGACCGACCCCGATGGGGTTAGCAGACTTACGATTTTTTCTTGCGGGCATTGGATTTTAAAATTAACAACAAATATGGATAGGAAAAGGGAGGGACCCTAGATTTTTTTGACTCTAGATCCCGGTGCCTTAGAAGCCGCGTCAAGAACATCGTTCCAACCAGGCTTTCTGTTTACAAGTTTTTCCTTCCACTCACCTACTTCAGAGGTGACTTGGGCAGCGCCGTATGACCAGTCGCGTTCCCAACCTGGGTTCGCCTCATACCACTCAATAATCTCATGCACACTGCACTCAACTACTTTGGTTTCACCGGTCTCGCGATGAATTACATTATAAAAAGCCATAGATAAATTCCAGGTTATTTGTATTTAGGGTGATAGTCGCGCCTTGTGTAGACGCTTCTCCTCATAGAATGAGAAGATTTCAGGTGTCCAAGCCTTAGTAGGTTCGATCATTGCTTCACATAGAGCTTGAATCTCTAGCTGAGCATCGAACTTAGCTCGTAGGTCTAGGAAGTGTAGTAGTGAACGTAGACTAAATGTGACTACGAAGTTCTGACGGATATTCTGTGGGAGATAATCACGTGCATGTTCTTCACTAACACCATTTGCAAACTGCTCTGCATATCGCTCAGAAGCAGCTTGGCATAGTCCTAGTTGACCGTAGTAATCATCTTCAGTCCAAGTGTACTTCTTACCTTTACGGTTGGTGTAGAAGCCTGGGGGACGTACATAGAAGACTTCGTGTGCTTGTAGCTCACCAGAGGCAACCTTGAGTACACGCTTACAGGTATAACGTTGAGACTGTACATCAAAACTAATACCAACACGGTGGGTACGTGCCTGAACAATAACGTTGTGAACAAAACCGGAGCAGCTAAATGAGATAGCAGGGTGCTCTAGAGGTCCCCAATGACCACGGTTGTTCTTTAGTAGCTGTTCTACTACCCATTCTCCTGCACGATCTTCAAGGGGAATGTTAGTGTCTTCGATAGGAAGCTCACTGTAATCGTTCTTACCTCCCATGTAGACAAGCTGCTGGGGGTTAGGAGTGCATCGAATCATCTCGACCTTTTGTAGAGGGTCGAGTTTTAGTAAGTCGGCAGCTTTTACTGGTCTCATAATGTATCGTCAATTACTTGGGTGAACATGTTCTGGATCAATTCGTCGGTAGAGACTGGCTCTTCCACATCACTGTAGGAGGTCTCAGAGACACTAAAGGTCTCTTCCTTTGAATATACTTCTGATTTTAGCTCATCAATGAGTACTTCAATTGATTGAATCAGAAACTTTACCTTTTCTCGGTCCATTGTATTTCTAATGCCTCACTATTATAGCATAAAAAAAGGGGGCTTGCGCCCCCGGTGTATCAACTCTTGCGATTTGCAGCAGTTGTTAGTTTAGCCATAAAAGCTTGGGCTTCACGTAGCTTCTGCTCTTTTAGCTGTTTTTGGCGGATAAGTTCTAGAGTATTCACTTTTGCACCTCCTTGACCAAGATGATCTCGGTGTGCTTGATTCCACGGTAAGTAACTTCTACCTTGCGGTAGGTACCTTCCCGTACAACGTCTTTGTTAGTGTCGTATGCGACACCTCTGTATACAGCTAGCATTTGTTTTTCTCCAAAGTAATAGGTTCACAAAAAACCGTTCCTTCGGGCGGCGGTTGCGTCCTGGGCTGCAGCCTAGGATGAACGAGTCCGTTCCGCGTCGTCCTACTTGCGTCCCGTGTTGGGATGAACGTAAGAGTAGTATATCACCCACTCGTATTTATTTATACGAAATGTGTGCCGGTTTTACCATTGGCACACATTGGCTTAACATTCTCTATAGAATCAACGATTTCCCCATGAAATATCAGGGAAAGCTTCGCCGACAATTTCCTGAGTGATCTTGTAGGAATCGCCAATTAGCTTGTCCTTAGCCAAGATTACTAGCTCAGCTTCTAGTGGATGGAGAGACTGGAGTAGATTGATGAACATAGACTCTCTACGCATCTTACTCAAACCACCGTTACCACCTTCAATGAAGTGATAGAAGTTCTTTGCTTGAGCACGAATGGTTGTGCGAGCAGCAGAATCAGTACTTCCAAGGGAGAAGTTACCGTTCTCGTACATGCCTCTAGCTTTATCTGATAGGGCTTCGGATAGTGAACCGCTGTACTGTAGCTGATCAGCAGGATCTGTATATGGTACTTCACCAGCAGGCAAAGCTGAACGAATACTCTCATCAAAGTTCCAGATGAGTAGCATCTTTAGCTCAAGGTAGCCGTGCTCTCTGAGGATTTCGATCTTCTTAGCTTTGGTGCGCTGACGAGATACTGCATCAAGAACCTCAAAAGCTAGTGGGTTATGGGGAATCTTGATAGGAGCAGCCTTGGCGCGGGGCTTAGCTGAAGTAGTTTTCTTGGAAGCAGAAGTTTTTCTTACTGCCTTTTTTGTCGCTTCGGTCATGATTAGTAGTCAATAAAATGCATAGAATAAAGATTATGAATCTTATCTGGTGATAAAGTTTCATTCTTCGTCGTCCCATTCAGTGAATTGTTCGTAACTATTCTCAAAGCGAATAGCAAGAATTTCGTCTGGTAGTACGTTCCCTTCTTCGTCGTAGAATTCGGGATGATTCGGGAGAGCTGACGCCTGTGTAGCAAGGTAACCATAAGTTAGGTAACCAATAACACCTCCCAATAAGAGGAAGTTGAGGATTAAGGCGAATCCTAGGGCGATTGATACTACGAGCATCTTATTAGCTCCCATACTTTCCTTTATTTATTATACCATATTTTGGCTTTTTAGGTAATTAATTGTTTCTTTAGCTCCTCCAAGCAACTCATCATTAAGAAGAACACGTGGGAAAGTAGTACCTTCACCAAACTTCTCAATGAACTCTTCCTTGCTGTAATCTACATTCAATAAGTACTTCTTATATTCAATGCTCTTTAACTTGAATACTTTCTCAATAGCTTCGCAGTACGGGCAGTTAGTCTTAGAGTAAACCTGAAACATCATAATTTAACTTGGTATAATATTTATAGGGATAAAAAAAGAGGTACCCGAAGGTACCTCCTCTTTAGTAACTGTAAGTGTCTTTAAGAACTTAGAGTGTCTTATCAACCTCGACAAGGCTGATTATAGTGGTTTTAGAGACTCTTGTCAAGTCCCCTCAACAATCACTTGGACTCAAGCTCTTCAACGCGAGCGGAAAGCTCCTTGACGGCTTCGATTAGAAGACCGACTAGACCGTTGTAGTTTACAGCCATCTTATCTTCGTTCTCAGATACGAGCTGAGGCATTACTGCCTGAACTTCCTGAGCGATGATACCAGCAGAAACGCCTTCAGTATCCTTCCAGTCGAAGGTTACACCACGTAGGGCATTGACCTTGGCTAGAGGATCAGAGATTAGCTCGATGTTCTCCTTGTAACGGATATCGGATAGCGCATTGAATTCCTGCGCCTGTAGGATACCTGTGCTAGGATTGTACTCAAGCTGACCTGCGTCAGTCTTTAGCTGCTGTGAACCAGTAGCGGCAGAACCGAAGGTTACGTAGTGAGTTGTGTTAGCATCTGCAGCATCTGCGAGGTTAACGTTACTTACTGAACCAGCGGCGTTATCTACGTAAGCCTTTACAGCCTTAACTGTAGGTAGCTCACTGTTGGAGTCGCTTGTTAGAGCAGTGTCTGAGCTAATGCCGCTTACACTCTGAGGTGTAACGCCTAGCTTCAACTCACCGATGGTAGCAATACCAGCGGTTACACGTAGACCTGCCTGGAAGTCTGAATCAGCCTTGAATACGGCAGCGCCACTAAACTCAGAACCGTTGACTACACTTAGACCGATACCAGCCTTAGCTGCGATCAAGGTGTCCTTAGCAACCATGACGCCGGTTGACTCAACAGAGCCAGGGGCAACTAGTGTGCTTGGTAGGCTGAAAGTGATGTCGTTATCACCAGCAGCAGCAACAGTTGCGTCGATCTGGTTGGTTGTACCTAGTAGACCTAGAACCTCTGTAGCAGCGGCAATATCACCTTGGATTGAACCGTCAGTGAACTTTAGAGTTAGATCGCCGACTTCTCCACCGATGAATGCAGCAACAGCAGCGGCTGTTGGGATCTGCTCGTTGGTTGAAGTAGGAACAACTGAGGTTACAATCTCGTTGACCTTCTGACCAGAACCGAACTGTAGATCGCTGTCTAGGTTTGCAGTCTTACCGATTGAGATTTCTCCACCGATGAAAGCACTGTCGAATACGGTTAGACCAATACCAGCACCGTCAGCTTGAATCTGAGCGTTGATGATCTGGAAGTCTCCGCCATCCATGAATAGCTTGGAGGCTCCTAGTAGATTAACATCGCCGTAAGCAGATGTTGCACCACCAACAGAGAAGTTGCCGTTTGTTACAGCAACACCAACGGAATTACCCTGTGGATCACTACCGTCTAGGATTAGTGCCTCGGGACCTTCAGCCTGAACTCTGGTTGCGATAATGGTATCGAAGTCAACACCACCAGCAGCTAGTAGAGTACCGTCAACGGTTAGGTCACCACTAACGTAAGCACTAGCAGTAACGGTTAGACCGATACCGGTAGAACCTTTTGAACCAGCTTCTGCGTTAATAACGTCAGATGCAGTAAAGGCATTCTGGACGGTTAGTGCACCGTTCTCGATGCTCATTGCGTTGCCGCCACCGTCAAGCTTTAGGTTACCTGAAGCAGGTGCCTTTACGATTGGGGTCTCTAGTTCTACACCAATCTTAGCTTGGTTAGCAACGTCTAGTGCAACACCAGTACCATTAATGGTAACTTTGCCTGCTGCAATAACGTCACCGTTTAGAACGGATTCGTCCTGAACGGTTAGGCTGTTTCCAACAGAAACTCTGCCTGGGAAGGTTGCAGTCTGAGCAAAACCAATGTTTAGGACTGGGTTGGATGCAGAGTCGATGCTAGCAACCAACTGGTTTGCAACACCTCTGATCTCTAGAGCTTCTGTGGCGATTTCTACTTCACCAGCATCGACTGTGTTGTCGTTACCGAAGAAGCTTAGGATTCCAACAGAACTTACATTGTTATCAACGTAGTCCTTTACAGCTTTCTGTGTTGGAAGCTTGCTATCGGAAGCAGAGCCACCACCTAGTTCATCATCGGTTGCGAACTCGCTAACCTCAACAGCACCAATCCTGAAGGATGCGGCGGATACACCGAAACCGACGTATACGCTACCATTAACATCAACGCTGTTGGTTACGGATAGACCGATACCTGAGCCGTTGTCTCCATCGAACTTAGCGGGTAGATCAGACTCTACAAAAGAGCCATCGACGCTTAGGTTAGAGCCACCAACTTTTAGGCTGGTTGTGATCTCTACATCTTCGTCGAGTCCAATAGTTACCTGATCGTTAGCGACGGTAATGGAGGTCTCATTAGCAACTTCTGAGAAGACGAGCTGCTCAGATGCTAGACTGATTGTGGTGATACCGGATGCACCATCAGTGATCTCTAGGTTTGCGTTTCCACCAACCTGAGCGTCAACGTATTCCTTGACGGCTTTCTGTGTTGGTAGAGTCTCTGCATTAGGTGATGCACCACCTAAGTCAGTGGTCAAACCAATGTTTCTGACTGTTGTTCCACCAAGCTCAAGGTTGTTTAGAGTTAGAGTAGAACCAGCACCAATAGTGGTGTCCTCAAGCTCTGTGTTGCGGGTTACGGTTAGGTCTCTTCCGACGGATACATCTGAAGTGATTCCGATGCTGTCGGTAAAGCCAACTACTAGTTCAGTAGAACCACCACCAACAACTACCTCGGTCTCGATCTGACCAGTTGCACCAGTGATTACTAGTGGATCGCCAGAACCAATGTTTAGGTTAACAGTACCAGCATCGCCGTTGACTCTTAGATCAACGCCACCACTGATGGACTGACCAACGAACTCCTTAACAGCTTTCTCTGTTGGTAGTTTCTGGTCTGATGCAGTAGCACCACCCATGTCCTGACCATCGGTAGAGAAACCGGTGATGATTGTGGTTGGGGCTGCACCAAACTGGATACTTGTGTCGAAGCGAGCAGCGCCTTGAGCACTAAAAGTTTGTCCAACAGATACGTAACCGGATGCAATTACGTTGGTTAGTCCCAAGTCGGCAGGTAGATTGCTACCGTCCTCCTTAGCAACACCCTCTAGCTGGGCACCGTTACCATAGTAGGTAACTATGCCGCTACCGGCTGCTTTGATCTCATTATTTTTGATTTCTACGTCACCGACGTATAGGGCGTCATTGATGCCTGCAGTTGCGACACCGACTAGCTCTCTACTGTCGTTAATAATGACATTACCCTGTATCTGATATGCCATTAGGGGTTGTTCTCCTTGCTTTTGTTTGTACGTACGTAGCTACAAGGATGTAGCTCCTATTATTTATCAGTCTCCAATTTTTCAATTCTCTTAATAAGCTCCTCATTTTGAGCTTTTAGATCTTTGACTGATTCAACAAGAAGACCGATCAAACCGTTATAGTTAACCGACTTGGGGAAGGTGCCTGAGATTAGGTGGGGCATTACCTGCTCAACTTCCTGAGCAATAACACCAGAAGAAGGTCTACCGCTGTTGATATATGTGAAGTCAACACCACGGAGACGGGAAACTTTGTCTAGGGGCTTCTCAATTTGCTTGATGTTCTCCTTGACTCGCCTATCTGATAGTGTGTTGAGATCTTCAAAGGTTCCAATACCAGCTACTTTGATGTAGTCACTGAAGATAACTCTTGACTGTACTCTGTTTCTAGCCTGGATATTTTCAGCTTCGATATCCTCTACGACTTGGATATCGCCGTTGAAAGTCGCTAGACCAACAACACCAAGTTGATTGGAAACATATAGATTGTTGAATGAACCTAGACCAGTTGATACAAAGTCACCAACTTCAGTTTCACCAACAGACTGTGTTCCATCAATAATTAGGTTGTTGACCCTAACGGTATCTGTAAATGCAATCCTGATGTTTCCATCGGAGACGAATGTCCTGATGTTCTCGTCTGTACCGATGATGTTGAGTGGAGCACTACCCAAACCAACAGAACCTGAACCTGGGATAGTTCCTGGGGCTGGGAATAGTGAACCTGCATCCTGCTCATCTGCAGCAATGTTTAGTGCTGGGATAGCAGCAACTGGGTTTGCGTCAATCCAGAATGGTTGTGGATCAACTGCAGTACCATCGGGATCGTTTGGATAGTAGATGTACTGACGAAGACCAGTCTCATCGAACCAAGTATCACCAAACTGTACGGGATCTCCGTTAGGTCTGGTTGTTGGTGGGTTGGTGCCGAAACCAACTAGAGGTGCTGGATAATATGTGATTAGTGAAGCAACACCGACAAACTCTTTAGCGTATAGTCTGTCTTTGAAGGTACCTACGCCAACGAAGGTTGAGAAGCCTGCAGCATTGATATCTGTAATGTTTAGTAGACCAGTGGAGTTTAGGTCTACGATATCCATGCGACCCTTGAAGGTGGACATACCACCAACATATAGGTCTTGTGCAACTGTAACGAATCCAACAAAGGAGGATACGCCTGGGTTAACTACTAGGCTGTTGAATTCAGCATCACCCTGAATGGTAGCAATACCAGCACCACGTAGTGATGCAATACCATTTACATAGAGGTCTTGTAGGATTGTCTGATCTCTTACAAACAAGTCAACAGCATATAGCTGATTGGTTGTTGTAATGCCGCTCATGGACAATGATGTACCCGAGCCAACACCGAAGGTTAGATCCTGTGTCTTAATTTCTTGTAGGACTTCTAGATCACCAGTGAATGTTGATGTTCCTGGTCCAGTTACATTAATTGTCTGGTTTACAGTTACCTTATCAACTGTTAGTTCTGATGGTGATGGAGGCAATCCGGCAGGATCTCCACCGAATAGAACTGCGTTACCTACAGATAGACCACTACCACCTAGAGTGCCGTCGATAGTAACAAAGTCACCGAACTTAGTAGTACCTACAACTTTATCCGTTACAGTTAGGGAACTTGTTGTGGTAAATCCTACATCTAGGAAATCAATTTCTGCTGCACTTACAGAAGCAATACCATTGACTTCTAGCTTTCTTTGAATTACTAGAGTTGAACCGATACCAGTATTGAACTGTAGATCATTGGTAGTAATAGTACCACCAGCAGAAATGTTACCCTCTGAATCAAGATCACCTAGGAAAAGTGTCTGGGTGATGTTAACATCATCATAGAATGTGGATACACCACCTTCACCACCAAAGGTGGAGATTCCTAGTACAGTTAGAGTATTGAATATTGGATCGCCACCGATAGTAGCAACACCTGTACCGTTGACTTCAATCTCTTCGCGTACAGTCAAGACACCTACGTTTAGGTTAGTGCCTATACCATTAACGAAGTTTAGATTTTCAATGGTACCAATACCGGTTAGGTTTAGGTTACCATCTAGATCTACGTTTACGTCGATATCAATTCCAATTTCACCATTGAAAGTAACACCACCACCAACAACTAAACCACCACCAACGATTAGTGACTTACCAACACCAACGGAGCTAGTGATAGCAACAGGAGCATCAATGAATACGGGTGCCTCAAATGTTGAGATTCCGGTCATTGATAGCTGAGTACCAATCGCCTGGTTCCAGCGAATAGTACCTACGCCAATAACATCTACGTCTAGATTCTCTAGCTGAATAGTCTCAGCGTCAATTAGTTCTGCTGTTAGAATGCCGACATATGCGTCGGTCATTGATAGGAAGCCAGCCTTACCCTTTACAATTTCTGTCTGATATAATGTAGATACACCGACAGTAGCAACACCTAGGTTGGCTGTGGCGATGGTACCAACACCACTGATGTTTAGGTTACGACCTGAGATCTCATCTTTAAAGATGTCGTCTTTGACGTATAGGTCGCCTGCAACAAAAAGGTCACCACGAACTGTTGTGATACCGGGTGCACCTGGATTACCTAGCTGAGATATTCCGGTTACTTCTAGGCTATTAAATACTGGATCACCACCAATGGTAGCAATACCTGTTCCGTTTACATCAATATCCTCATTGATCC
>Ga0163109_10003251_pt1 | contig 12442 bp, 13 predicted proteins | sample CRUFie1St13metaG_FD_108704 | JGI IMG/M metagenome (GOLD analysis project Ga0163109, IMG submission 108704) | Marine microbial communities from the Costa Rica Dome - CRUD Field 142mm St13 metaG | ecosystem: Environmental > Aquatic > Marine > Oceanic > Photic zone | place: Costa Rica: the Eastern... | reverse complement strand
TTCCTGAAACCGAGATCACTCCCGAGACTGAAGAACCAACCAGCGCGCACATTGTCAAAGTCGAACCGGGCGAATCCGCTGCCGCAAAAGTTCTGCAAGCACGCATTGAAGGCACCCCCCTTGAGGCTCTGTGCGGATTCGTATGGGTGCCATCCCGAGACCCAAAACAACTCCCTGTATGTCAACAATGCAAAGAGATATACGACATGTTCAAGATCTTCAACGACGGGCTTCGCGACACTCCGAACGAATAATTTTTGACATTTTCACCCCTACGGGGTGGTCGACTATGAGCAGAGAAGTCGCTTGCAAACGGTGACCCAATCTGCTTGAGATATGTCTCCATGGCATCTCGAACACAACAGGAACGGCAACTGCAACGAGCTTCCACAACAGGTGTCAGTCAACGACCGCCATTTCGTTGGACGTGCCCAACTTGTGGAAGTTCAGTCGTCACACTCGTCACTGTGTCAGCTGCGCCAACGTGTTGGACGCACACCGGCGGCGGCCGGCAGATGGTTGCTGAACGAGTTCGTTTTCGCGATCTTGACCAACCGCTAAAGCAAACGCAAGAGGTTCAGAATGAACTGAGGTAACGCTGACCACTCGGCGAGTGCCGCGGTAAGGCAGGTTTCGATCGTGACAACTCGTTGTAACACGGCATGACAACAGACAGCGATGCGTCTGGAGGATCGACGACTCTGGTCATCTCGTCAGGCTTACGGCGAGTGGTGCAGTGGCACCCCTAACGGAAATTCCGACTGGTCGATCGACCAGGAGCGGCAAGCGGTTGAAGGTGCTCTGCGATCACATTGACAACACCCTCTGAACGTTCAAGGCGACCGCGCACCACAAGGGCTGGTGCCAGCGATTCGGTACGGAACCGTTTCCAGCACCCTGCCGACACGATCACATTGATGAGCCCGGTTTCATCTTCAAGATTGATAAATGTCGTTCCGCGAGCAGTCATCGGCCGCTGCCGATGCGTCACCGTACCGGCAACAACAACTGTCCGATCAACTTCGTGGGTCTGCAGCCCTCCTGATGTCACCACTCCAAGGTCAGAAAGTTCTTTGCGCAAGAACGCCGTCGGGTGTCCGTCAGCAGAAATGCCGGTTGACCACAAATCAGCCACCGCTTCTTCAACAGGGGTCATTCCCGGTAATCGAGGTGCAGTGACCTGGGCTGCGATGCCAGGGATCGTGCCCGATCGAGCTTGAGCGGCCGATCCTGCCAGCCAGAGGGCTTCACGACGATTAAGTCCGAGGGACTCCTCAAATGCCCCTGCTGTCGCTAATGATTCGAGATGTGCGACCGTGATGCCGGGAACCCGTCGCACAAGGTCTTCCAACGAATCAAACATGCTGTGTTGCCGTTGCTCAACGATCTGTTCAGCAAGATCGCTACCAAGCCCCCGCACCGACGTGAACCCGAGTCGAATAACGCTTCCACCATCTTCAAGCGTGGCTCCTTCAGCTGAAACCCCAAGATCAACCCCTCTCACCGTCACGCCATGTCGACGCGCGTCACGAACAAGGGTATGCGGAGACCAAAATCCCATCGGCTGGGCATTGAGCAATGCCGCACAGAACGCTGCAGGTTCGTGGTACTTGATCCATGCTGAGGCATAGACGAGGTAAGCAAATGACACCGAGTGCGACTCAGGAAATCCGTAATTCGCAAACGCTTTCATCTTTGTGTAGATCTCATCGGCAACGTCTCCGGTGATACCGCGCCCAGACATTCCTCGATAGAACCGCTCGCGCAAACGTTCCATTCGCAACGCTGAACGTTTCGACCCCATTGCTTGTCGAAGCTCGTCAGCCTCAGCTGCACTGAAGCCGGCAACATCGATTGCCATCTGCATGAGTTGCTCCTGGAAAAGGGGAACCCCCAGTGTCTTGCCCAGCGAGTTTTCTAACAGTGGATGCAAATAGGTGACCGGTTCGAGACCATTCCGACGACGAATATACGGATGAACTGAACCACCTTGAATGGGACCCGGTCGAATCAGTGCAACTTCGACGACAAGGTCGTAAAACCGCCGAGGTTTCAGGCGGGGCAGCGTTGCCATTTGTGCCCGAGACTCCACTTGGAACACCCCGACCGTGTCAGCCCGACACAGCATTGCGTAGACCTCATCTTCTTGTGGGATCGTTGCAAGGTCGACGGTGTATCCGCAGTGCTCAGCGATGAGGTCGACCGCAAGATGTAATGCCGACAACATGCCAAGACCCAGTAGGTCAAACTTCACCAAGCCTGCAGCAGCGCAGTCGTCTTTATCCCACTGCAATACCGACCGACCCTCAGCCCTCGCCCACTCAACCGGACACACCTCGATAACCGGCCGATCACAAATCACCATGCCACCCGAATGAACACCGAGATGCCGTGGAGCGTCTTCAAGACGATGGGCAAGTTTCACTACGTCGTCAGGAATGCCAGTTTCGTGTCGATCTGCAGTCTTGAGAACGCGTTTCCATCCATCAACTCGACGCGACCACGCATCTTGACGGCCCGGGTCGTGACCGAGCGCACGAGCGGCATCACGTACCGCTGACCGCGAGCGGTAGGTGATGACGTTTGCTACCTGCGCCGTGTGGTGACGGCCATATCGCGCGTACACGTACTGAATGACCTCTTCACGGCGACCCGATTCGATATCAAGGTCGATATCAGGTGGTCCGTCACGGTGAGGGGAGAGAAAGCGTTCGAATAGCAGGCCAAGAGACACCGCGTCGGCAGCAGTAATACCGAGGGCATAGCAGACCGCCGAGTTTGCTGCGCTTCCGCGACCCTGACAGTAAATGTCATGTTCACGACAAAACTTCACGATGTCCCACACGACAAGGAAGTAACCTGCGAATCCCAATTGTTCGACAAGTGCGAGCTCGCGGTCAATGGTCTGCCATGCCCGCGACCTCAGCGACATATCTTCTGCCGTTGGGGGTCGTTCCCCGTAACGCTGCCTTGCACCTTCATACGTTGCGTGGCGAAGCAACCCCATTTCGTCGAGCCCATCAGGGCACGGATACGGAGGCAGCGATGGTGCAACGAGCGACACATCGAACGCTGCTGATTGCGCAATGTCCACGGTTCGTTCGATGACGCCTGGGTAACGCTGAAAACGTCGTGCTTGTTCAACACCAGATCGCAGATATGACGCTCCGTGGGCAAAGAGTTGCTCTTCGACACCATGTAGGCCTGAGCGTCTGCCTATCGCCGCCACCGCCATTGCAAGGTCAGCATCTGCAGTGGTCGCATGCGTCACCGCATTTGCAGCGACACACTCCACCCCCGAGCGATGTGCGATCTCGACCATCGCATCGTTGCGGTGATGATCGAGAGGGTCGCCGTGATCCCAAAGCTCTACGACAACACGATCGCGTCCGAAAAGATCGATAAGGCGATCAAGTTCACGGCGAGCCGCTCGAGGCCCTTGTGCACACAATGTTGCTGGCACGACACCGGTGCCATCGCCGGTCAGGACCCATGACAGGCCTTTCACATGTTCTGCTACGGCATCGAGGTTATGGCGCGGCGCACCTTTTGATCCGGCAAGTAAACCCAAAGACAGTGCCCGAGAAAGACCGCTATATCCCGACGGGCCATCAGCGAGAACAACGATGCGCTTTCCGTGTTGGTCATCGGCGTCTTTCGGCAATGTGAGTTCTGTTCCAATGACCGTTGGAAGTTGCAGTGACCGTGCCGCCTCCGCAAAACGGATAACCCCGTACAGTCCGTCACGGTCACATAAACCGAGAGCATCAAGACCAAGCCGCGACGCTTCGACTGCGAGTGCTTCAGGGTGACTTGCACCCTCCAAGAATGAAAAGTGCGATCGGGCATGCAACTCGGCATAGGGAACTCGAATCCCTCTCGGCGCTGCGTGATCAACTGGTGCTGCAAACGGCTGACGTTGGCGGCTCCACGCCGGAGCGTCACCACCAGCATTCCATGCGGGACTCCCAGGGGCGCGCCCGTCGCGACCCCGTTGCGATGCTCGACCCGAAAGCCGGGCTTCAAGTTCGTTCCATGCCCACTGAGGGTTTGTGAATCCCACAACATCAAGTATCGAACATATGTTCGATACTTGCAAATGGCGCGCTTGCCCTAGGTAACAAACTCTTGACGAAGACGGGTGAGTAACGCTGCGAGTCGCAGGTCACCTGCACGCCCAGCTGCATCAGCCCAATCGAACCACTCGACACGCTGACTCTCATCGGGCGGTGGCGCAGGGTCGGCGTCTCCTCCATCAACCAAGTACCGAAGGTCGAGGTGTGTATGCCCACGCCCTCCTTGATGAACATCGACATGAACAAGTCGAGGTCGTTCATCGGCAAATCGCACATCAAGGCCGGTTTCTTCCCGTGTCTCACGAAGTGCTGCGTCCCACGGAGATTCACCTTGATCAACATGGCCTCCTGGTTGAAGCCACATACCTAACCGTTTGTGTTCAAGAAGCACTGTGCCCCGGGGCCCCACCACGATCGCTGAACCAGTGATGTGCACGACGTCATCACGTTGGTCAAAAGGGTTACCGCCGGCACTACGAATACGGTCGACTTCTGCAATCAATGTTGCGATTGATCGCTCTTCATCAGCGTCAGCTGCGACGTGAGCATTCACTGCTGCCAGCACTTGATTGATGAGTGCATCTGACATTTCACGTACCGTACCGTTCATCAGCCGTGAGTGCCCATGAGGTGCCATCGTTGATGCTCGACAGCGAGCAGATGTGCGCTGCCGTCTTCGAGAACTACCTGCAGTCGGGCCAACCGACGCCGGCGGCGTTCATCCCACCAACGCTCAATGAGTGGCCACGGGCCAGCCCATGCCACCACACGATGGGATCGGCCACCGATCACAACGCGCACCGGGTCTGAAGTCATTTCGCCCCGGCCACTCACACCAACCGACTCACCACGATCGTTTACTACTTCGATACAAACTTCATCTGTTGGCACGATGACCGGGGCGGGTCGGACGACTGATCCAGGCCACGGAGCGAGCACATCGACATGGTGATCACCGCCAACGACTGTGGCCGGAAACCACCCGTAACGGTCTTCTGGTAAACGACCCCCAATCGGTAGTGGGAATCGAACGCCTTCTGGTCCGCACAATGTGACGAGACGAGCGACCGCTCGAGAGGCTCGACCGTCAGCTTCACTCGCCCCACCCCAGAACCCGTGCTGGACACCATCATCAGAACGTACCGAGGTGATGGAGATTCGAATGACGATGACTCCTGCGCTCACCAACGAGGGCTCGTTGACCCACGAATCGAGTTGCCATCTCACTCGATCAACAATCGCTGCTGCCGTAAACCCTTCTGATCGATACCAATGGCGTTCACTGCGCTCTGAATGCTCTGTCTCGGCAGTCACGGTCATGCGAGTGCACACCAGACCTTCAATCGAAAGTTCATGTACCAGTTCTGAAGCCAGTTCGCGGGCGGTGAACACCACTGGTGTGACCGTGAGAAGGGGTTCATCAAAGCGGCGTTCACGTTCTGGTAATCGCGATGGGGTAATCGACGAGAGTGGGCGTTCATCAGCGCCGGTTGCGACCCGGTATGCCCGCACCCCTGGCAAACCAAAACGGCCAAGTACATCTCGCTGGTCAAGAGCGGCAAGATCGCCAACCGTGTTGATGCCAAGCCGTTCGAATAACTCAACAAGATCGATTGACATCTCACCGATGGTGTGAAACCAGCGCAAGCTCATTGTGGTGAACGTTGCAGCAGTTCGACCTGGCTCGACGATCACTTGATGACCTGTGACCCCTGAGCGTCGGGCAGCTATTGCAGATGCCGCTCGGCCATCTGCGACCCCAATGCCGATCGGGATTTCTTCTCCTAACTGTGTTGCGACAACAGATCGAACATGGTCGACAACGGACTGTTCACCCCCGAAATACCGGGTTGGGCCGCGCATATCAAGACACAGACTTCCTGGCTCTAGCAATTCGACTAACGGAATGATGTCAGCTACCGCTGATACCACGCGTTCAAACGACTGCACTTCAGCCACATAATCACGTGGAACCACCGTTGCATTTGGGCAAGTTCGCAACGCCACTCGTTTGCGATCACCTGTACGAACTCCGGCTTCACGTGCGGTGATGCAGGCGGCAACCACTCGATGCTGGTCAAAGACGATCAGCGGGCCATCAATGGGCGCAACTGCTTGGACTGGCCATTCTGGGCACCACAGTGTCAGCACCCGTGGCACCGACGAGGTCACACCACCCGAAGCCGCCATCGATACTCCTCGTCATCATCGACTGTGGCGTCAGCTATGTCATCGTCCACATCACTGGCTGCGTCGTTGATCTGCCCGACCCGCACATCAACCACAGATGGCAAATGCATCTCTGAGCGAAGAGGTCGAGGTGATCTACGGCCTGTCGCCGACACAGTGAGATGTCGGGCGAGAAGGCGACCAACACCCCAGCCAATTCCTTCCCAGCGCATGTCGCTACCAATCAGCGCGACATCGCCAAGCGACACGGCGTTGCGTACCCCAACCTCATCGGCGTCGTCGATCACAATGAGAGTGACGCCTTTCGCGCGAATACGTTGCGAAATTCGACGAGCCAGTGCCCCCCGATAGCGATATGCCGGAATGAGTACGACGTCGAATCCGTCAAACACAGCCGATAGCACATTCGCTGGATCATCACCGGTAGTCACACCAATCACCCGATGCAACGGGATGCCAAATTCGGCAATTGCTTCTGGGGATACTTGTTCAAGATCGACCACTGCAAGCCACGACCCCACCGTGACTGCGCGCTCAACCAACCCAAGCGCAATCGAATACGCAGCAACACCATGACAAACCACTACTTGGCCACGCAATAACCCATGAGGGAGTATCTCGGCGTAGGCCTCCGACAATGGCAGAGCACTATCGGCTTGCGTCAACGAAGCTGCAGACTGGAGATGAGGTGATTCAAGAGCGAGTGACATCACTTACAACTCTATCGAACAGGTGTTCGATTATTCCATGCTGGCAAATCGGCCGTCTTTCAAGGTCGGCTTCCCCGACGCACTGCTGTCGGGGCAAACTGGGGGCGTGACCACTAACAACCGTTCACTTCCCCGAATTCTCACACTGATGGGGTCTGGTGAAACCGCTCCGACGATGGTCAGCACACACCGTCGATTAGCCGCTTCGCTCGCTAACGGTCCTTCAACTGTTCGCTCCATGGTGAACGCTGCCCTACTCGACACCCCCTACGGCTTTCAAGAAAACGCTTCAGAACTCGCTGAGCGCGCGGTCCACTACTTCTCTGAGTCTGTTGATGTCGACCTCCGCATCGGAGGTCTGACATCGCTAAGCACCGCAAATTCACTCGACCGAGAACGCGGTCTCGAGTTGCTCCGAACCAGTGACTACCTCTTCGCTGGACCGGGCTCACCCACCTATGCGCTTCGCGAATGGGCGAACACCGATGTACCCAACATCATTTCCAACAAACTTGATCAGGGAGGCATCGTCGTTTTCGCTTCCGCCGCAGCGCTGACAATCGGTGCCTACACGGTTCCTGTGTACGAAATTTATAAGTGTGGCCACGACCCCTACTGGCTTGATGGCCTCAACATCCTTGGCAATATCGGTGTTGATGCTGTCGTCATTCCTCACTACGACAATGCCGAGGGCGGTCACCACGACACGCGTTTCTGCTACCTCGGAGAGCGACGCCTTCGACTCATGGAACAGGAACTTCCTGCTGATCACTACGTGCTCGGGGTCGATGAGCACACAGGTCTCATCTTGAACCTTGAAGAAGGATCTGCCGAAGTGGTCGGCAACGGCACTCTCACCATACGTATCGATGGTCAATCACAAACATTCCCTTCGGGGACCACCCTCGACCTCGCATTCCTCGTCACACCAGATGGTGACGCAGTATCACCGGCACCGACACAAACCCCTCCGCCTGCACCAACCGAATCCCCCACGAGTGACACCCCATCAGATACGTCACTTGGGGACACCACCGATCGATGCCTTGCAGATTTCAATACTGCGATCGACAGCGGTGACGCCGATCAAGCACTTCGTGCAGTTCTCGAACTCGAAGAGGCGATTACTGCTTGGTCGGCCGACACTCTCCAAAGCGACGACGCGGACCGGGCACGAGCGACATTACGTTCGATGATCACTCGACTTGGTGATGCGGCCATCAAGGGACTCGATGACCCCACCCTTGTCAGGGCTCCACTAGTGGAGGCGTTGCTCGAAATTCGTGCACTTGCGAGAAGCGAAAAACGATTTGACCTGTCTGATCTCATCCGAGATCGACTTGATGAAGCAGAAATCGACGTCAAAGACACCGCAGAAGGCGCCGAGTGGAGCCTGCGAAACGAGGGTTAGGTTCGGCTAGGCCGTGCGACTGCGCGTCGCATGATCTCGCACCATGTCGAGCACTTGGCTTACATCTCGCCCTGGAACAAGAGCCTCATCAAGATCGGTATCAGGGGTGTTCATCACCGCCCGTCCGCCGGTAACAACAAGCGTTCCGGGGTGTGACGATCGAATCTCTTTCGTCACTTCAACAGCGGCCGGGAATGATTCCACATGCGAGACCGAGAGCAACACCGCAACCGCACCTGTCTCTTCCACCACCTGAAGAAACGAACTCGCCGGTGAGTCAGATCCCAAATCAACCACGGACCAACCATCAGCTCGGACAAGATCCGAAATCACTGCGCTCGGGATCGAGTGTTGTTCACCAAATGGTGAGCCCACAACGATAGTTCCTCGTGAGCGGCCTCGACGGTTGAGTTGAGGACCTAGCCGCCCAAGGAGCCGTTGCACGACGACAGTTGCTCGATGTTCATCGGCGACACCAAGCTCGCCTGCTGCCCAACGCGCACCAATCGATTCCATTGCATCAGCGATGAAATCCGTGTACACACGATCAACGGGAGACCCTGCGGCCATTGCTGCTTCAATAACTCCCCAAGCACCCTCCACATCGCCGGCGATTAACCGCGCTTCAAGACGGGACGCCCAGGGTGCATTTCGAGCCGAACTCTTCGCTGACGACCGGCCAACGGGAACGCTGTCACGAGCGGCAAATTGCTCGAGGTCACTCGTCGCTACACGCCACCCAGATGAGGTGCGAGAGGCCTGTAATTGGCCATGACGCACGTAACGATACGCCGTCATATAATGCACACCGAGGCGCTCAGCGGCCTCGTGTAAAGTGACATGCGTTTCGCCCACGTCGACTGACGCTAGGAACGTTTTTCGAACTCTGCGTGACTGTGCTGGGCTTTAGCGTTAAGCGTTTTTTGCGGCCCAGCGTTCTTTTGCGGCTTTGCTGCGCTCGAGAAGGTGCGCCGGCACTCGTTGAGCTGCTGCCGATAACTCTTCGCCACCTTCGCCAGAAGTCACAGGGGCTGCAGCTTCCTCGGGTTGTGCGTCGTCAAATGAAGGGGGCTCTACACCCGGAATCCAATATTGGTAGAGATTCGTAACGACGTCGCCGAGACCATCGCCTGTGCTTCCTCGAGAAAGTTCAACTGTCACGATGTTGGAGTACACGTGAACTGAATCGACGCCCCCGTAATCGATGAGGCGCCGTGCAAGAACTGCACTCGGTCGATCTCCTCGAGCTTCCTCAACGGTGCTGAAGCGCTCATGGCCTTGACCAGAAAGCGTTCTATTGAGTTCGAACCTCAGCGTGCCTGGCTGACTTGATGCCTTTTCTGTGACGCCCACGAGTTGTCCCATACCTTCATCAAACTATCGCAGTTCAACCCCTTCAACCTTGCCCAAAATGATCTGCTTCACGTCGATTGCTGCCGTCGCATTGAGCAGGAACGTGATGCGGGTAGAACACGCGCAACGCAATGAAGGGTGAGCAGAGCATTCGAAGGTGCTGTCACGCTCAATAAATCTGTTGACGACGTTCACGTACGCCGGCACTGAGACGGTACTGAAATCTGAGGGCCACGTGATTGTCGCCGGCCACCCTGACGATGCCGAACGATTTGCTGCCTTGGACTGATCGTCCACACGAGTACGCAGCATCCTCTTGTGATCACTACGTTGACTCGCATGTCATCGAAAGTTCGCTGTGTTTCTTCGTCAATTTACGTGTCAGCAACGCCTGCCGAGGTATTTGCGATGTTGTCTGACCCTGATCAGCACCGCCTGTTTGACGGTTCAGGCATGGTTAGATCAAGTCGTGCTGGAAGTTCATCGCTTGAGTTGGGGTCGAAGTTCGGTATGAACATGAAACTTGGTCCTATTCCCTACCGAATGAACAACACCGTCGTTGAATTTGACCAAGACCGCCTCATTGCATGGGCTCATATCGGTGGCCACAGGTGGCGCTACGAGCTCGAATCAGATGGAGATGGCACTCGTGTGACTGAATCGTTTGATTGGTCAACCTCTAAGGCACCATGGTTCATTGAACTCATGAACTATCCGACCCGAAATCAGAAGGCAATCGTCTCCACGCTTGAGCGCCTGCAGAATTTGCTCGCCGAGAGCGCTCGTGTCTGACGCTGTCCACGTCTATTGGAGACCAGGATGCCCCTTCTGTTCGATTCTGCGCCGCGGACTCGAAAAGCGGGGCATTGCAACTGTCGAGCACGACATCTGGTCTGACGAGGAAGCCGCCGAAGTCGTTCGAAGTTTTGCTCGTGGTAATGAAACCGTCCCCACGGTAGTTGTCGGCGATCTGGGATTTGTGAATCCAACAGCAGGTGCGATCGAACAGTATTTGAGGGAACACGCACCGGATCTTCTTTCCCGATAATTAGTGCTGCTGTCGGCTCGGCCTGAGATTCGCCCGTAAGCGACAAGCGCTAGTAGTTACCCTCGCCTAGACAGGTTTTGAGATATCGGCTCAGGCTGCGAAACTTCTGAGCCGAAAATTATGGGTGAGAAGTCCGAGGAAGAATATCGAGACGCTTGCGAGCGCCATTGTCGCTCCTGCTGCCGTTCTGCTGTGGTAACTGATGAGTAATCCAACTACGGCTGCGAACGCCCCCAGAATTATGGAAAGGGCGATTATTCTGGGGACACTTTTGACCAACAACGACGCCGTTGTGGGGGGAGCGATCAAGAATGCGAACACGAGTAACGATCCAACTGTCTCAAATGAGTTCACAACGGTCAGGGCTGTCATCGTAAGCAAAGCAAAATGAGCTAGTCGGGGCGAGAATCCGGCAATCTTCGCTTGTGCGGGGTCGAAGGTCGCCATGGACAATGCCCGGTGCCCGATCGTCACAAAAAGGATCGATATCACAGCGAATATGCCAGATCTGATAATTCCTTCCTGATTTACTGCAGTAATCGAGCCAAACAAGAAGCGATTCAGGTCGCCAAATCCACCACGTGCAGACATGAGCACAACTGCGAGTGACAGAAACCCAACGCAAAGAATTCCCAATGAAACATCGTCAGGTAGCGGTGACGTCGCGCGGATGATGTTGACACCTGAAACCATCACAAAGGCGGCCACTATGGCGCCAATCTGCGGATTCACGCTCAACGCCCATGCAATCGCAATCCCTGGAAGTACACCTTGAGCTAGGGCATCGCCTAAAAAGGTGAGTCCTCGAAGCACTACCCAGGTACCGACAATTGACGACGCCACGACGGTGAAAAGAGAACCCAAAAGGGCGTCTCTCATGATCCCGCTCTCCGCAAAAGGACTGAACCACCAAGCGACTGGGTCGGTCAACCACGTCATTCGAAGAATCCTATGTCAAGCACTCAACCTTCGCGACAAGCGCTCAGTTACTTAGACCTGCAACAATCCGGTCAACGTTAGTCCTCATCATGGTGAGGTAATCGGCTCCAATTTCAGGATCCTCCACGAGGGCGCCTGTAAGAAGAGAAACCGCCTGAATTCCGTCCAGCCGATCAGCAAATGCTTGCGCATCCGCGGAACTCGCCTGAAGGTCATAGAAGATTGCTGTCACTCCAGTTTCCTGGACTTTCTCTGCAAGTTCGGCAAGATCTGCTGCGTTTGCCTCAGCAAGAGTACTTGTCGATGGAAGGATGCTTCCAAGAACGGTGAACCCATAACGGTCAGCGAAGTACCCAAGGGCGTCATGGTTGGTCACAAGGAAGCGGCGATCTGGCTCAATTGCTGAGACAGCTGCTGCGATCTCTTCATCAAGTGCTGTCAATTCCTCTGCATAGGCTGTTGCGCAAGCTTCGACGCTCTCTGGCCAGCCTGCATCCACTGCAGCTGAAGCAATGCCTCTTACTGCTTCCGCCACCACAACCGGATCAAGCCAGAAGTGCGGATCGCCAGCTGAATGGTCGTGGCCGTGATCGTCGTGGTCGGCGTGATCTTCATCGCCGTGATCGTCGTGGTCGGCGTGATCCTCATCGCCGTGATCGTCGTGGTCGGCGTGATCCTCATCGCCGTGATCGTCGTGGTCGGCGTGATCCTCATC
>Ga0163109_10003250_pt1 | contig 12444 bp, 16 predicted proteins | sample CRUFie1St13metaG_FD_108704 | JGI IMG/M metagenome (GOLD analysis project Ga0163109, IMG submission 108704) | Marine microbial communities from the Costa Rica Dome - CRUD Field 142mm St13 metaG | ecosystem: Environmental > Aquatic > Marine > Oceanic > Photic zone | place: Costa Rica: the Eastern... | reverse complement strand
TCTGCCACCCAGACCACTCGTAGCGGTTATGGTAGCTCTGATGTTGACCTTACTGACACTAGTGAATCCTTTGGTCTCCCTGCTACTGCTGATCTTATGTTTGCCCTTATTTCCACGGAAGAACTGGAACAATTGGGACAGATTATGGTAAAGCAGTTGAAGAATCGCTACAATGATCTCTCAGTTTTCAAGAGATTTGTTGTTGGTATTGATCGCGCCAAGATGCGACTTTATGATTGTGAGCAAACTGCACAAGATAATATACTTGACTCTGGGCAAGAAGAAGAGTATAATTATGAAGACGAAAAGAAACCTAAAAAATCATTCAACGGATTTAAATTCTAATGGCTAAACAAGTTGATTTTGAACGCTATGAAAAGTTTGTTGATGCTGTAACTTCAGACGCATCAACTGATTTTGTTGCTCTTTCTGATCGTCTAGTTGAACTAGATGAAAAAGGTGCAAATATTGAACGCCTTCTAACCGCTGGTGTTGGTATCAATGCTGAAGGTGGGGAGTTTCTTGAAATTATTAAAAAGATGATTTTTCAAGGAAAACCTTGGGATGAGCATAATAAAGAACACCTCATCATTGAACTTGGTGATCTAATGTGGTATGTCGCTCAAGCGTGTATGGCACTTGGTATCCCTTTTGATGAAGTTGTTGCTCGTAATGTTAAAAAACTTGAGAAACGTTATCCTGGTGGACAATTTGACGTTTACTATTCTGAAAATCGTGAGATTGATGATTTGTGAAGTGACTGATGAAAAAATTAATTCATAAGTATGTAAAACTGGCAGCAAAGATTCCTGAAAGGCATTATTGGCCAATTTTCATCTTTCTTTCACTTTATTTTGTTGTTCCTTATAGTGAATTTGTAATCACTATTTTTGCACTTGGTTACTTTAAGTTTGAACAGACTTATCGTAAACTATTCACTAAGATTATTTCACCACTACCAGATATAATTAAATATGGTGCATCAGTCATCTTCTTCCTGGTGATGTTGGATGATACTATTTTCTACGCTGCAATTATTCTTGGTGCATTGTGGACCAATAGACAAGTCAAAAAACTCAAGGTAGATAATGACGACAATTCTTAATTATGCTGCAGCATTTTGGTCTGTAGTAGTAATGAATTGTATTCAACCTGCTAACTGGCAATACTGCTATCGGGTTGATCAATGGTTAGTTCCTGAACTTCATGAAGGATGGAAACTATACACTAAAGAAGTAGTTCCTTATCAAAATGAAAGGGACTTTCTTGAGGGGTTATAGCTCAACTGGTAGAGCGCCGCCTTTGCACGGCGGAGGTTTGGGGTTCGAGTCCCCATAACTCCATAAATATTTCAAAAAATGGCAAGTACTGGTGCCCTTAATTTCCAGAGAAACTGGCAGGGTCAAGGCAATATGCCTACCACTGTGAAAAAATCAACTACCATTTATAGCAAAGATGATAGCGGTAAATATGTTGCTGCTGGTAGTTTATCTAAGGGTGCTTCTGTGATGTATATTGATGGTCAAGGGGATGATCATACGAAAGCAGCATTTCAATCTGAACTTGGTATTGTTTATGCAAACATTGATAACTTTGTGAAACCAAAATCTGCACAGTCTGTTGCTATAGCATTGGGACCATCAAGTTTTGGTCTTGCCAATAGAACATTTAATTCTGTTAATGAATACTACAATGCTCTTACAAAAGCGTTAATTGCTAGAACTGATATTCCTGGTGAATTGTTTGATTATGTGAATGAACTTCTTGATTATGTGAATAATGGAAGGGGAAGTTATAATGGTATTAATTTTTCTTCTTTTAATTGGGGACAACTTCAAAATTATTATGCGGAAGTTATTGGTCCGATTGCTTGTTGTAAAAGGGGATTATTGAATGGACTTGTAGATACTGCTGCAATAGGATCTGCAAAAATATTCATGCCACCTGATAGTGAGAGATTGTATGATTATAAGGTTATCATTGGGAAAGATGAGCATATGATTTCTGCAAAAGTTAAATCTGGTGCATCCAACCAGGTAAAACCTCAGTTTGTTGTTGACGCTATTGTGAATAGTGGTAGATTAAATCAGTTTTCTTCATCAAAGGAATTTAAAATCCTTCAGGTCTTGAAAGATAATACTGTTGCTGCTGGTGGGTTACTTGCTTGGAATCTTGTCGAACCAAACATTATGACTCCTGCAGCAGTTGCTTCTATATCAGCAATTTATAGAGGTAATGCTCACTCTAAGAAGGTTCCTGATATTGAAGTGATTAAACCTTTTAGTGACAAATATTTTCCCACAAAAAAAGTTGAGGATTTAACTATTGGTGAAGTGAGATATAGATGTGAAGCACTTCTTCAAGCATGGTCAAGAGCAGGACTAGCAAATGCAAAATTTAGAGAAATGTTTGAGGTCTATTTAACTCAAACTCAAGTAATCTACGTTAAGTTGGGATTAAATAAAACTGCTGGAACTCCAACGTTTAGTGCTGATGCTGGATTGGGAGGATCATTATCTAATGTTTATTTGAGAACATCAAACTCTGCAAATAGAACTGCCGACAAAGTAGGTTATCAGGTAGGATAATGAATAATTACATAAAAGAATTAATAGCAGATTACGATGGAACAAACTATGAACAGTTTGCTCGTTACATCTACATGACTTTTCAACGTGAGATTGATGCAAACAAAGGCACACAGAAAGATAAATATATAAAAGTAAGAAACGATATTTTGAAGTATATCGTTGCTAACAGGGGCAAGATTACTTTAGAGTTACGCAGAAACAAATAATGAAATCCTTTTTAAAGTTTTTAAGTGAATCAGCTGCACAACAGGCAGCACGTCTTGGTCTTCAGGGTGATGGACATGGTGGATGGTATGACCGTTCCACTGGAGAGTTTGTTGCGAAAACTGAAAAAGGTAGACTGAAGTTTTATAATAAGAGTCAGAAAGTTGGTCAAACTGACCGCGATCAAACTGAGTTGGAAAAGAATGTTTCTAATCCAAACTTTGTAGATCCTGCACTTCAACAAGAACCTGAAGCACAAGCACAGCAGCAGGCAGCACCTGAACCTCAGCAGCAAAAAGTAAATATCAGTCCTGACTTGGAAGCAGGACCACCACCAGTTCCCAAAACAAAAGGAACTTTGACTATTGCTTTTGGTAGATTTAATCCACCACACGTTGGTCATCAACAGTTGATGGATACTGCTGCTGCCGCTGCTGAAGCGGAAGAAAGTGACTATGTGATTGTTCCTTCACGTTCAAATGATCCTAAAAAGAATCCTTTAGATGCTGATACTAAGGTAGCATTTATGAGAGGAATGTTCCCTCAACACAGTTCAAGAATTCAAAACGACCAAAATACTAGAACCATTTTTGATGTTCTGAAGAGAGCACATAATGATGGATATACCAATGTAAGAATTGTTGGCGGTGCCGATAGAGTAAAAGAGTTTGATAAACTTGCTAATAATTACAATGGTTCTCTATATCAGTTCGACAATGTTGAGGTCGTTTCTGCTGGTGATAGGGATCCTGATGCTGATGGTGTGGAAGGAATATCTGCTTCTAGACTAAGACTTGCTGCATCTGAGAATGATTTTAAAACTTTTATGTCTGCTATGCCTGAGGGTTTCCCTCGTAGAGAAGCAAAGCAACTTTTTGATACCACAAGAATGTCAATGGGTATCAATGAAGAATGGGGTATTTGGGAGATTGCACCTAAGTTTGATTTAGATACTCTTCGTGAAAATTATGTAAGTAAAGCAATCTTTGGTATTGGTGAATTGGTTGAAAATATGAATACTGGAATGGTTGGTCGTATTATTCGTAGAGGTGCCAATCATCTTATCTGTGTTACTGAAGATAATATTATGTTTAAGGCATGGATTAAAGATGTAACTGAAGCAATAGTGAATGGAACTACTCGTTCTGGAGTTCCTTCTAATCAGCGTTTGGTGGGTACTGATTCTTACCGTAAATATGTTGAGAGTATGGTTCCAGGTGCTATTACTAGCGGAATTGCTTTCATAAATAAATATAAGATAAGGAAATCGTAATCGTAAAATCTTCCGATGATTAAAAAGATATTTGAAGAACTCCCAGCACGTAAACACTCCCCCGCAAAAGCAGCACCTGCTGCATCTGCGGCAAAGGGGACAGGTAATGTTGAAGGAGAGGGTTCTGATAAGAGAATCCGTCAAGCAGTGTATGATATCCGTTATCGTGCAAGAAGAGAAGGTATTGATCTGAGAGCAGCATATTCTCAGTATATGTCTAACAGTAATCTCACTGCACCTGAGCAAGCAGCAGTTAGAGCAAAACTGTTCGGCAAAGATGGTGGCGGTGGAGAAAAGAAAGAATCATATGATGCTACTATGAACGATGGTGCCACCAGTGCTGTCGCAAAGGCAATGTTTCAAGTCTTCGTTGAGAAGAACATTAAGGAAGAAGAAATCCAGGAAGATGCAACTTCGGAGAAGAAGTATAAGGTAAGAGTTATTGATGAGAAGTCTGGTCGCGCTTATGTAAGATATGCTGATCGCCAGAAGATTACTGAACTTAGAGCAAAAGGTCTCAAAGTCGAGATGACTGAGCACGGTGATCCTTATGAAGGCAAAAGGAAAGAAGTTCCTAATAAGGGTGGACTTGATAAACCAGTTGCTGCTGGAAAGAGAGATGGTGATGTAAACGATGACGGTAAGAAAGATGGTACCGATAAGTACATCTATAACCGTCGTGATGCAATCAATAAAGCGATTGAAAAGAAAAAGGGTATGAAGGAAGAGTTCCTTGCTGATGGAACTACTTCAACTGAAGGCCAAAATAAAGGTAAAATCACTGGTACAAAGGTAGACAATTATAAGACTGGCGTTGTTAAGGTTATGCCTACAACTGAGAGTGCTTCTAAACTTCAATCTTTGATTGCGGAAAAGAATAGAGTAGATAGTGTAAAAGCATATCCTGATACTGTCGAAAAAGGTAAAGAAGATAAAAAAGAAATCTCTGCTGGTGAAAGAAGAACTTATAGAGAACTTCTCAAGAATAAGTTGAGAGCAATGGGTATGAAGAATCCATTGATCATGAATATGGAACCTGGTGAAGAAGAGACAATGAAAGCAATGACTTCTTCATCTGCTAAGATGGCGGCAACTTGTGAAGAGAAAGTTCAAGAAGATCTGCAAGGAACTGTTGATAGAGTTACCAAGAGACTCCAAGGTGGTCTTAAAAAACTTGGTGTACCAATTAATACAACTGAAAGAGGCACCACAACAGCAGCAGATCAGGACGCAAAAATTAAGCAGAATAAAAAATAAACCTTAAGTCGCTATATAATGTAAGTACGTGATAAAACAATGCTTGCATTTCTACTCCCACTTGCGTCAAAGGTTATCTCCGATGCGGTTGCGAAGATTCCGGAAAATGAGGAACTCGGTGAGAAGCTGGTTGAGATTTGTCTTGTTATCTTGGGTAAAGCGGTTAAGCTGACCAAGACTGATATGGATGATCAACTGCTTGAAGTTGTCAAGAAAGCTATGGTTGCTAGAGACGAGGAGTGATCCTCGTCTTTTTTATAAATATCTTTATAAAGATTCATAGGTAGAAAAACATGGCACCTCTTTGGGGATCTGGAGATACGTCTGCTGACGAGCCTAAATTTACAGCACATCATCAGGGGATGGATTCCTCCAACCTCACAGTGTTTGGTGTTGATGAAACTGAGGTCGGTAATGCAGCATCTACTCAATACGCTGTAGCACACGGCGGTTGGGTTGGTATCACCACTTATATGGACAATTCTGTAAATCCACCAAAACTCAGAGTTAAGTCTGAGACATTGGTTGCGATTGGTATTACTGGACTTGACCAGGCTAACGACGATACGATTTATACTCCATGATAATTGATTGATATATGAGATTTGACGAATTGAATGAAAGCAACTATCTGCTTTTTGCTATAAAATTCTACAATAATCCGCAAGCAGTCACTAGAGATGACTTTGAGTCAGATCTCAAGAGGATTCGTTATATAAAGCGTTTATTGAAGAGATATAAAAATACGGGTGAACTTAAGATTCACTTGATATTAAATCATCTTATCATTCTTTTTAATGTATTTGACGATGCTGCTGTTCCTCTCTTGTTTTATAACTTAGAACAAGAACTTTGGCCAGCAATAAAAAGTTTTCTAGTTTTCTTGAATAGAGTACCTGAGTATCCTAAGACAGCAATAAACGGAATAGATATTGACGAAGTTTGTTTACAAGAACTTAAATCACTCTGATGGACATCGATAAAATTATTGGTATCGTAAGAACTCTCAAAGAAGAGGGTGGTCCAACAAATAGTGTTGGTGGTGGACATATTGCAGGACTTCCTCCTGATGAACCTCCTGTATATACGAATAGAAAAAAAAGAAAACCAACACCAGTTGGTCGTTACGGAACTCGCAGAACCTGGATGCAAAATGGATGACGCTGCTGGTGTAAATGCTGCTATTTTAGAAAGACTTGAAAGGGTTGTAGAATCTTTACAAGATAACTCTGTAAAGATGGGACAACTTCTTGCAGTTCATAATGAGAAGTTAGAGAAACAAGATAGAATAGATGCAGTTCTATTTGAGAAAGTAGAAAGCGTACATAGAGAAGTCAACAGAAGAGCAGACGAAATAAAGAAAGGATGTGAAAGAGATATAAGAAAAATTGATGAACGTCTTCGTCTGATGGAAAAGAAAATGTGGACTATTGCTGGTGGTCTGATCGTCATCTCATTTTTGGTTAGTGTGCCAGGTCAAAAACTGATGCAAGGTTTCTTGACTCCCTCTACACAGAAGGTTATAATACAGGAAACAAAGTGATCTGTTGTAATGGATCTGATTGATTCCAAGTATATTGGATTAATTTCTTCACGTCTACAAAAATTCAAGAAGGTCAAACCTGACCTGTACAACTTTCGTTGCCCTATCTGTGGAGACTCACAGAAGAACAAGAATAAGTGTCGTGGGTATATGTATGTTGTGAAGAACAATACCAACTTTAAGTGCCATAACTGTGGTACTAGTTTGTCGTTGAATAATTTTATCAAGAAACTTGATACTACTCTTCATAAACAATACACACTTGAAAAGTTCAAGGAGGGTCATACTGGTAAAAACTTCACTGCAGAAGAACCTGTCTTTAATTTTAAGAAACCAGTTTTTAAGAAGAAACTTAATTTACCCAAAGCATCGGAGAATCCTGTTGCAAAAAAATATTTGGTAGGAAGAAACCTAAATCCAGAAAAGTTTTACTTTACTGATAAGTTCAAAGAGTGGACAAATACTAAAAAACAAACGTTCAACTCCACATATAGGGATGAACCACGTATCATCATACCAATGTATGATTCTTACAAGAATCTAATTGGTTTTCAGGGCAGAAGTCTAGTTCCTAACTCTGTTAAATATATCACTGTGATGTTGAATGATGATTCTCCGAAATTATACGGACTTGAAAACATTGATGAAAAACAACCGATTTACATTGTTGAAGGACCGTTTGACTCCACGTTCGTGGAAAACTCTGTTGCTATGTGTGGGTCCGATGTTGATATTCGGTCGTTTGGTTGGGGCGATTATATTTGGGTTCTTGATAATGAACCACGTAACCGAGAAATCGTCAACCGAATCGCCAAACTCATCGATAGAGGAGAGAAAGTAGTAATCTGGGCAAACAACATTGTAGAGAAAGATATTAACGATATGATCCTTGCTGGACATGACGTTATGTCTATGTTAAAATTAAATACCTATTCTGGTTTAGAAGCAAAACTTAAATTTAACACTTGGAAAAAGATATGAGTAATGGTACAAAGGTAGTCAAGAGGAATGGAAGAACTGAACCTCTTGATTTGAATAAACTTCATGTAATGGTGGAGGAAGCATGTAAAGACCTTGCAGGAGTTTCTGCTTCTCAGGTTGAAATGCAATCTGGTATTCAGTTTTATGATGGAATTACTACTGCAGAGATTCAGGAGATTCTGATTCGCTCTGCAAGTGATTTGATTGACTTGGACCACCCCAACTATCAATTTGTTGCTGCTCGTCTACTTCTATTTGCTCTGAGGAAGCAAATTAATGGTCGTATGCATGAGACTCTTACGGTGTATGAGCATACGAAAAATTGTGTAGAGAGGGGAATTTATGATCCTGAGATTCTTGATCTCTACACTAAAGAAGAGTTTGATAAACTTGAATCTTTTATTGATCACCATCGTGATTACTTGTTCACCTATGCAGGTCTTCGTCAGGTAGTTGATAAGTATTTGGTTCAGGATCGCAGCACTGGTTCTCAGTATGAGACACCTCAGTTCATGTATCTACTTATTGCTGCTACTATTTTTTCAAAGTATCCCAAAGAAACACGTCTCGATTATGTAAAGAAGTACTATGACGCAATCTCCAGGCACAAAATCAACATTCCCACACCTATCATGGCGGGAGTGCGAACTCCACTTCGACAATATGCTAGCTGTGTTCTTGTTGATGTTGATGACTCCCTCGATTCTATCTTTAGTTCTGATATGGCGATTGGCCGATACGTTGCACAAAGGGCGGGCATCGGTATCAACGCAGGTCGCATCAGGGGCATCAACGCTAAAATCCGAGGCGGAGAGGTTCAACACACAGGTGTGGTCCCCTTCCTCAAAAAGTTTGAATCAACTGTCCGATGCTGCACACAAAACGGTATCCGAGGTGGGTCAGCTACTGTCCACTTTCCTATCTGGCACCAAGAAATAGAGGATATCATTGTACTCAAAAACAATAAAGGGACAGAAGATAATCGTGTCCGAAGGTTGGACTACAGCATCCAGATTTCAAAACTCTTTTACGAGAGGTTTATTAAAAATGAAGAAATCAGTCTCTTCAGCCCTCACGATGTTCCAGGTTTGTATGATGCTTTTGGCACTGAATCGTTTGATGATCTCTATACAAGTTATGAATCTGATGGATCTGTTCCGAAAAAAACTATCGCGGCACAAGAGTTATTCCTGAACTTACTGAAGGAACGTGCAGAGACAGGTCGTCTCTACATCATGAATATTGACCATTGTAATAGTCATTCTTCTTTTGTAGACAAGATTGAGATGTCTAATCTATGTCAGGAGATCACACTGCCTACTAAACCACTAAATCATATTGACGATACAAATGGTGAAATTGCTCTCTGTATTCTGAGTGCTATTAATGTTGGTAAGATTCGTGATCTTGAAGATCTTGAAATACTTTGCGATCTTGCTGTTCGTAGTCTTGATGAACTTATTGATTTTCAAAACTATCCCATTAAGGCGGCAGAAATCGCTACAAAGGCACGTCGCTCACTTGGAATAGGTTACATTGGTTTAGCACACTTCCTGGCGAAGCAGGGGTTCAATTACAGTGATCAGGGTGCCTGGGATGCAGTTCATAAATTGACTGAAGCCTTCCAATATTACTTAATTTCTGCTACAGTGGATCTTGCGGAAGAAAAAGGTTCTTGCGAATACAATAATCTTACCAAGTATGGAAATGGAATTCTTCCAATCGATACATATAAACATGATGTCGATGAGATTATTGCAAACGAGTTGAACTATGATTGGGAGAATCTTCGACAAAGGGTACTTACCCACGGAGTTAGGAACTCAACATTGTCCGCTCAAATGCCATCGGAGAGTAGTTCCGTTGTGTCAAACGCAACAAATGGAATCGAACCACCTAGAGGGTATTTGTCCATTAAGAAGAGCAAAAAAGGACCACTCAAACAGATTGTTCCACAATATGCAACTCTTAAAAACAATTACACGCTACTCTGGGACATGGAGTCTAATCTTGGTTATATCAATATTGTTGCTATTATGCAGAAGTTCTTCGACCAAGCAATCAGCGGCAACTGGAGTTATAATCCAACCCAATACCCAGACAATGAAGTTCCAGTATCCGTAATGGCGCAGGATCTTTTGACCACGTACAAATATGGTTGGAAAACATCTTACTACCAAAATACATACGATTTTAAGACTGATGAGGTTGAAGAACCTAAAGAAAATCTTGGTCAATTAATTACTCAATTAGAAAACGCAGAGGAGGAAGAGTGTGAGTCTTGTAAAATTTAAGACTAACGGCGAGAGTAAGCCTGTGGTAAATTCAATGACCGTGTTTAACTCGGATGTAGTTGACACTAAAAAACAACCCATGTTCTTTGGAAAACCTTTGGGTATTCAAAGATATGATTCTTACAAGTATCCAATCTTTGATAAACTTACATCACAACAACTTGGATATTTTTGGAGACCTGAAGAGGTCTCCCTCCAAAAAGATCGTGCGGACTATCAGACATTACGCCCTGAGCAAAAGCACATTTTTACCAGCAATCTTAAGTACCAGATTATGCTGGATTCTGTACAAGGGCGTGGTCCTGGGATGGCTTTTATCCCTTACTGCTCACTCCCTGAATTAGAAGCATGTATGGAAGTCTGGGGATTCATGGAAATGATTCACAGTCGTTCATATACACATATTATTAAAAACGTTTATGCAGATCCGTCAGATGTGTTTGATCATATTTTGACTGATGATCGTATTCTTGAACGTGCAACAAGTGTGACTGAAGCATATAATGATTTTATTAATGCGGCACATCATTATGATAGTACCGAAGACTGGAAGTATGCTTTACAAGAAGTTCCCTATGCACTCGATTCAAGATATGAACTTAAGCGTAAACTTTTCAAAGCAATTGCAAACGTTAATATTCTTGAAGGTATTCGCTTTTACGTATCCTTTGCTTGCAGTTTTGCTTTTGGCGAACTCAAGCTTATGGAAGGAAGTGCAAAAATCATCTCTTTGATTGCAAGAGATGAAAATCAGCATCTTGGCATTACTCAAAATATTTTAAACAAATGGAAGCAGGGTGATGATCCTGATATGGCGAAAATCTTCAAAGAAGAGGAGCAATGGTTAATTAGTGCTTTTGAAAATTGTGTAAATCAAGAGAAACTTTGGGCAGAATATCTGTTTAAAGATGGATCTATGATTGGTCTTAACGACAAATTGTTACAACAATATGTCGAATGGATAGCAAACCGTAGAATGAAGTCAATTGGGTTGAAACCAATTTATGACATCCCTGCTAAAAATAATCCACTCCCCTGGACAGAACATTGGATTTCTTCTAAAGGTCTCCAAGTTGCACCTCAGGAAACAGAAGTGGAGTCGTACATCGTTGGAGGTATTAAACAAGATGTCAAGAAAGATACATTCTCAGGATTCCAACTTTGAAGAAATCTGGAAGGAGATGGATGAGATTGAACCCCTCACTCCACCTCCTGCAGAGATAAAAGATTCATATCGAGCATACAGAGAAGCGGCATTGTCTGATGCTTATATGTTCGGTGAATATGACGGATACGAAGCGTTTAAGAGAGAGGACTGATGTCCTCTCTTTTTTTATAAATATTCTTATACTGAAACGCGGTAGCGGAATGAAGTCGTTTAGCAAATTTATAATTGAAAAGAAAAAGGGCACTGCAGTTGCAAGTCCAGCACCTGGTGACCCTTTGAACCCCAAAGGTCGTAGAAAAATTGATAAAAAGTTTTCGGATCCTTCTAATCCTCCTAAGGTAGAAAATCCAGAAGCACCTAAATCAAAACCTGTCCCTAAACCCGAAGGCGTTAATCAGGCAGATGTCTCCAAGCAGGCAGCGAAGTATAGACGTGCTGAGAGAGTCAAGGGAGCAACTGGTGGTAAAACCACTGGAAGTCTGTCTAAGGGTAATTTGTCGTTTCCTGGTGATAGAAGTGGTGCCTATCAAAAAACAAAGTCTGATATAGAAGCAAGAAGAGGATTCTCTAGTTCTAAGTCCGGTGGTTTGAAGGCAGATGAAACCAGCAAATTTGTTAATCGTTCTGTAAGACAGCAGAGAACAGTAAAGCAGGGCACTCCTGACCCATTCGATCCTAAGACATCTAAAGCACCTTCTAGACCTTTTAAGAAGGTAATGAAAGGTAGGAAGAATGTATCGTCTACCATTCCAGATCCTTTCAAATCTTCAACCAGTGTACCTAAACTCAAAGTTCAAGGTCCAGAACCAAAACTTACACCAGGACCTGCTGAAGCAGAAGCCATAAAAAATATAAAAAATATAAAAAATAAAAAAGTTAAAACTGTACCTCAGACTCCTGTTAATAAGTACATTCGCACTATGCAGGATCAGGGTCGTCCTGTAGATCCAGATTTTGTGGGATCGCAGGGACCTAAAGCGTCTGGTGCCAAACCAGAGATGGTTAGTGGAAAAACTGCTTCAAAGCGTAGCATTTCAAGATTCCGTGCTAAGACAGATGCTGCCAGAGATATTTCTAAAGCAAAAAATGCTGATCTTGATAAAGCACTCAAGAATTTAATAAGTAGTGGTAAT
>Ga0163109_10003248_pt1 | contig 12452 bp, 8 predicted proteins | sample CRUFie1St13metaG_FD_108704 | JGI IMG/M metagenome (GOLD analysis project Ga0163109, IMG submission 108704) | Marine microbial communities from the Costa Rica Dome - CRUD Field 142mm St13 metaG | ecosystem: Environmental > Aquatic > Marine > Oceanic > Photic zone | place: Costa Rica: the Eastern... | reverse complement strand
TCAGCTGAAAATAGTGACTATATCGTTAATTTTTATACTGCTTTTTCAAGTCTTAATTGTAATGCTAAGCATATAAGCCTTTTCAAAAATACTCCTAATTTAGAGTCTATTATAAGAGATTCTGATATAATATATATAGGAGGAGGCAATACAAAAAGTATGTTAGCTGTTTTTAAAGAATGGGATTTAAACAAATTACTTTTAAAAGCCTATAAGGATGGTAAAATATTAGCAGGAGTTAGTGCTGGAGCGATATGTTGGTTTGACCAAGGAATTACAGATTCCTGGGAAGATGGACTTAGAGTTTTAGATTGTATGGGAATTTTAAAAGGTGTGTGCTGTCCACATTATGATGGAGAAGTAGATAGAAAGCCATCAGTTGAAAAATTTCTAAAATCTAATGAAATAGACGCCTGCTTTTGTATTGAAGATGGTGCTGCAATTCATTATCAAAATAATAGGTTTAAAACAGCAGTAGCTTTCTATCAAAACAAGAATGCATATGAGGTTAAGCTTAATAGAGGCTCTATAAAAGAAACTCCATTAAAAAAAATAAACATATACTAAACAGATTGAAATTTTAACTATATAACCTCAAGACTTAGTATAATACTAATTTATTTTTTCTTGGTCTTTTCAATCACCGACATTGCAGTTGCTACCATTGAAGACAAATTATTAACATCACTTGGAATAATTAATGTATTATTCTCTTTAGCAAGATTCCCGAACTCTGAAACATACTGTTTCGCCACTTCTAGATTTGCTGCTTGTTCCCCACCTTCTTGATTTAGAGCTTTTGCTACTTTAGTAATAGCTTCAGCTGTAGCATCAGCCTTCAATTTTATTTCTGCAGCTAAACCTTCCGCATTATTTATCAGTTCTTGCTTCTGCCCTTCAGAAGTTAAAATTGATTGTTCTTTCTCACCCTCAGCTAAATTTATTTTAGATTGTCTTTCTCCTTCAGATTGGGCAATAGCAGCGCGCTTATCTCGTTCTGCTGTCATCTGCTTTTCCATTGCATTCATAATATCTGGAGAAACTTCAATATCTTTTACTTCGTATCTCAATACTTTAATTCCCCAATTCTGTGCTGCCTCATCAACAGCCGCAACTACAGCTTGATTTAAAGTTTCTCTTTCCTCAAATGTTTTATCTAAATCCATTTTACCAATCACAGATCTAAGCGATGTTTGTGCTAGATTTTGTGCTGCGAGTCTATAGTCATCAATACCATAGCAGGAAAGCTTACTGTTCATTACTTGAAGATACAATACTCCATCAATACCGAGAGCTACATTATCTTTTGTAATGCAATTTTGTTTAGAAACTTCAAATACTTCTTCTTTTAGTGTTCTTTTATATTTAACTACATCTAAAAAAGGCACCAACAAATGTAATCCAGCACTTAGAGTTCTACTAAATTTTCCTAATCTCTCAACAATATATTCCTGTCTTTGAGGAACAACCTTAGCCGTATTAAATAGAACTATAACAATCAAGATGACTGTTATTAAAATTACTATTGAAAATTCATTCATTTCAAAATACCTCCAATTATTTATTTACCTGTTCTACAATTAAAAATGAACCTTGCTCGTCACCTTTACCAATTACTTTAACGATTTGATCTTTTGGAATGTGAATATTTGCCCTAGCCTTAAAATAAGTGCCTTTATACTTGATTTCACCAAATCCATTTTCAATTATAGACTTACTTACAATAGCTACAGAACCGGGTGTATCGTTCGAATTATGAGCATACTTATCCTCACCCCTAAACTGAAAACCTCTGAAAACATTTTTTACATAACTTCTCAATAACAATAGTGATAAAACTGAAAATATAGCGAATAAAATAATCTGAGAATTTATTGTTATATCTGTAAAAGTAGTAATAACAGAAACTAGAATCGCTCCAATAGCAAAGAAAAACATTATAAAAGTTGGCATTATAAATTCAGCAATTATAAATACTGCACCTATTAAAAACCATATTAAATATGCACTCATAAAATCTCCATTTATTTCGAAGCACTAAAAGTTAGTTTATTATTATTATTAAACAAAAATAATTATAATTATATCATTTACCTTGAATTCTATCAATTGATGAATCTGAATAGGTATTCTTAGTTTTAAATCTGTAAATGAAAAGTATAATTATTCCAGATATATTTGGAAACCATACCTCTGGATTTGACCAGGGGATACCATCAAAAGAAAAATTTGTTAACGGATAAAAAAGTTTAGTCGGAAAATATTCTTTTGAATGGAATGGAAAGTCTAGCAAAATATGAAAAGGCCAAGCTAACATTGCAAATGCTATATTCTTATTATATCTACTTACTAGGTAAATACATATAAATGCAGTTACAAAGCTATGTGTAATATCATAGTTAAAAATGATCCAATCAGGTATAGTTTCTATTTTAGGTGGACCTGGAGAAAATTCTTTTGTGACAATCTGCACAACACCTAATATTCCAAAAGAGCAAAGGTCAGGCATCGTTCCAAACAATATGGCTAACTTTCCATATCCCCTATAGCCAAACAAACCTTTTCCCCACAAAGCATGACTTAAAGTATCCAAATTTCCTCCTCAAGAAAACTAAAAACATAATTAGATAAATTAAAAAGATACCTAATTAATTATAATTAAAATTCAAACCAATAATTAAATTTAAAATAAATTGAATTATCAAAATATTTTTCTGTCCAGATATCTTCAGAATTATAACTTAACATTTTACCAATATCTTTAAATATTTTCCCATTAACAGATTTAGAGGTTCGAAGCACAATATAAAACTCAGAATTCGAATCATACTCCCACTTAAATGATAAATTAAAATTAACATTACTATATCTTGGATAAAAACCTAAATAATAATTAGGATTTAAATATTGCTCAATCTCAATATCTCCATCTATCAGTGAATATTGTGGAGCAGCAGATCCTTCTGTGTATAATGGTAAATATTCATTATTACCATTTATAAAGCTAGTTTCAATTAAGCTATTTATATTACTGTTCCATTCTTTGTACTCGCCAAACTTATTTTTATGGATAAAATATTCAGAAAACAACTTAATACTAATATTTTTTTTGAAATATTTTTCATAGCTAATTGAATATCTATTATTCCATCCAGTTGTATTAGAAAAGATATAATGATTTATACTATTATTTTCATCAGATTCAACGGTTTCTAAAAAGTCAATACTTGAATTAAATCCTATTTGCTCAAAAGTAAATCTAAGATAAGCTGAGTCATTTAGTTTAGCTGAAACATCTAAAGTTGACTCTTTCATTCTATCTTTTAAAATACTTGAGCTAGATGCATAAGAAAAGCTACAGAATAAATCTTTTTTGGTATCTGTACTGATTCGAATTAACCATCTATTTGACTCTGGAATTAAAAATGCTGGACCATTGTCTGCTAATTCATAATCATACATATAAAAATCATCGTAGTGCTCTTTCTCAAGTATGTATCCAATTGAAAATTTAATATAATTTTTTAAATAATATTTACCAATTAGACTATATGCATCACTTAAATTTATATTTTCAAAATTCTCTGAATACCTATAAGCTAAATCCCATCTAAATTTTCTGAAGAGATCTAATCGAGGAGAAGTGTCTTTAAACCCAATTGAAACTTTATATTTCTTAATATTATTTCTTTCATTATATCCTACTTTATTAATATCAAACTTTTTATCATAGCTTTCCATATCAAATAAAAACGTTAGTGGATAAGGAGAATCAAATTCTAAATTTAAATTGTGAGCATTTCCATTTACTCCATCATTTATTGATTTGACATACTGATAATCAAAAATTAGATTATTCCCGAAATAAACGATGTTATCAAATGAAGCAGAAGAATAGTTTCGATGTCCATCAAACATATTTGTAGCTAAAAAACCGACAATACTGTTTCCATTAAAAATATCTTTAGATATCCTGTTAATAAAATATTTTTTTGTTTTATTGTGCTCTGAAGTTTCTGCAGCTATTGAACCTAAATTCCATCCTGATTCAGAACTTCCAATATATTTTAAAGCATAATTAATTTTACAATCTAAAGAGTCATTTCCTGATCCAATTCTCCTTGAATAGAAAACTTCAATTGGTAATTCAAATATTGATATTGACTCGTTAAAAAAAGTGCGTTTTTCGGATAAATATATTTCGTAATAAGATAAATTTATATACTCTGGATCCATTTCAACTTGACCAAAATCTGGATTAATTGTCAAATCTAAATAGCTTGATTGAGAAAGTCTTAATTTTGCATCTAATCCAAATGGAAAATCAGAATCATCAAAAGATTCAATGTGGTTTAATGAATCTTTGAATAATTGATCATCTACCAAAATAACATTTTTAACTTTATCAAATCCTAGCAAAGTATAGGGCTTAATTCCTAAAAATCTATTTACATCATAATTTTTAAATCCAAAAATATGTCCAAATTGTGATGCAATACCTGGAGTACCTCTCTCCATTGCACTCCAAGAGCTATACTCGTTGTACCTATGAATATATCTGTGAATATTTAAACCCCATGGATTTTCAATTTGAGTAATATTTAGCATTTTAAATGGGATTGCTATTTCAACTATCCATCCATAATCATCTTTAGATACATTTGAGTTCCATACTGCATTATACTCAATGTCGTAATCTGAATCAAAAAATGATACCGCATCTGATTGGATGCCAGCTGCGTTTACAGCAAATAAATAGCCTGATTGATGATCATGCTTACTATCAAATTCAATTGAAAACCAATCCGCCTGATCTGAAAACGCTCGATCCCAATCATCTTTTCTAGATAATACACTTTTTACGCTATCAGGATTTGTGTCAAATAGTCTTGCTCCAACATATATGTATTCATTATCATGTAATATTTTGACCAATGTATCAAATCTTGGAGTTGACATATTATTTGGCTCTTCCTGAATGAATGAATGAATATAGTTATTGATATTTGTTATATCAAAATCACCCCACACGCTTTCATCTAATATGCCATCTATGATAAGACTTTCATTAATATATTGTGATACGTAGCATTTATCTTTTTTTTGATCATAAAAAGGCTCTTTATTATTTATCATTTCATTCTGAGTTTGATAACAACTTTGATCAAAAATACTATTTGAAAATGAAATTGAAATAATTAATAATATATGAAAAAAATTTTGCAATTTGTTTTTTGAGATAATTTCTTAAATCTAAGAAATTATATTATTTTTTATTTAAAAAATTATTTCTAAATTTCAATACCGACTGAGTAGTCGGTATTGAAATTTTTTAAATATTAATTGGAGTTTTATATGAAAATTTGTGTTTTAGTAAAGCAAGTCCCCAATGAAGATGCTGTTATTAAGATTGCACCTGATGGGAATGGAATCACAGAAGATAATTTGACATTTTGCACTAATGAACCAGATACTTATGCCTTAGAAGAAGCGCTACAGATGAAAGAAAAATACACGGAATCGGAAGTGGTAGTATGTACTTTAGGTAAAAATTCTGCATCTCAGATATTAAAAGAAGCCTTAGCTAAAGGAGCTGATAGGGCAATACTTATAAATGATGATACAAAGTACAATGATGCATTGAGTGCTGCAAAAGTTATTGCAAATGTCTTATCTAAGGAATCATTTGATTTAATTCTTTCAGGATTACAATCTGATGATGACGGACATGGTCAAATAGGACTACTACTTGCTGAACTGTTAGATATGACTCATGCATCTCTCGTGGTTGGGACTGAAATTATTGATAAAAAAATTAGAGTTAAGAAAGAACTTGAGAACGGATGGTTTCAATGGGCTGAGATGGAGCTTCCGGCATCAATATCAATTCAATCTGGGCTGAACAAGCCTAGATATGCATCGCTGAAAGGTATCATGGGTGCAAAGAAAAAACCTATAGATAATATAGAACGATCTCAAATTGAAATTACTGATGCAGATAATATTAAAATGGAAAATGTATATCTTCCTCAGAAATCTAAAGAAACTCATTACTTAGAAGGTGATACTGATTCAATTGTTGGTGAAATAATTAAAGTATTAAAAGATGATATTAAAGCAATATAATAAAGGAAAAATATGAAAATACTAATTTATATACAATCTGCTGAAGGTAAAATTAATCCAATATCTTTGGAATCTTTAGTAGCAGCTCAAAAAATAAAAGAAGAAAAATCAGCAGAAATTTATGCTGTAACATTTAATGCAGAAATAGCTAATGAACTATCTAAATATGATGTTAATTCTATAATCAATATTAATGATGATAATTTAGTAGAATATTCTCCATTGCACTATATTGAAACTTTTAATCAACTATACAAAAAATTAAATCCAAATATTATTATTTTTGGACATACCTATGAAACTAGAGACTGGGTTCCAAGGCTAAGCGCTAGACTAGATATCCCATTTTTATCTGATTGTGTTGGAATGCAAATGAATGATTCAATAACATATACCAGATCGCTTTATCAAAATAAAATAAATGTTGATTTATCAATTTCATCAAGATCAGCAATTATTTCATTCCAGTCTGGAGCTTATAAAATTGATTCATTAAATCAAGGTTCCAGTAATGTAGAGCTAGTAAATGTTGATTTAAGTTCAGTAGGAAATAAAATAATTAATGAAGCTAAATTTAAAGACAGTGACGGCGCTATTGACCTTTCTGCTGCAGACTTCATTGTAGCAATAGGAAGAGGTATTGCCAAAGAAGAAAACATTCCTATGGCAAAAGAGCTTGCTGATTTAATTGGAGCTCAACTAGCTTCATCTAGACCAGTGGTTGATTCGGGTTGGTTAAATCATTCTCTTCAAATTGGAAGTTCTGGGCAAGTCGTCTCCCCCAAATTGTATTTTGCACTTGGAATATCTGGCGCAATTCAACATTCTGTTGGCATGAAAGGTTCAGGATGTATTATGGTAATAAATAAAGATGCAAATGCGCCTATTTTTGAAATTGCGGACTATGGAATAGTCGGAGACATAATGGAAATTATTCCAAAGCTATCATCTGCAATAAAGGAAGTTAATGGATAATGAACAAAGAGAAATCTTAGAAGTCGATTTTCTTTTTGTTGGTGCTGGCCCAGCATCACTAGCTGGAGCATTACACTTAAAAAGTTTAACGAAAGAAAAATTTCCTGATCTATCAATCGCAATTATTGAAAAGGCATCGGAGGTGGGAGCACATTCTCTATCTGGTGCTGTTGTAGATCCAATATCACTTAATGAGCTTTTTCCAAATCTTAGCAATGAAGATTTCCCATTTGAACATGAAGTTAAAAAAGAATATATGTACTACCTTACAAAAAAAAGTAAGCTTGCTGTACCGTTCATACCAAAGCCAATGAGCCATCACGGTTGCTATATAGCCTCAATTGGAAAACTTACAAGATGGCTTGAGCAAAAGTGTGAAGAAGCTGAAATTGATATCTTCGCTGGTTTCCCTGGATCTGAAATACTTTATAATGAAAATTCTGTCATTGGAATTAGAACTGGAGATCAGGGTATTGATAAAAATGGTGAAAAAAAACCAAACTTTGAGCCAGGCGTTGATATCCACGCAAAAGTTACATTCTTTGGCGAAGGAACCAGAGGAAGCCTAACAAAACAATTGATTAACAAATTTAATCTCATGGATGGAAAAAACCCACAGAACTGGGCAATTGGTGTCAAAGAACTGTGGCAACTACCTGAAGAAAAGCTTCCCCCAGGATATGTAGCACATACCTTAGGTGAACCTCTTGGACATTCACTTTTTGGTGGTGGCTTCATGTATTCAATGAAAAACAACATACTAGATATAGGTATTGTTGTCGGCCTAGATTATAAAAATCCGCACGTTGATCCACACCATGAACTGCAATTATTAAAATCACACCCATGGATTAAAAATATTTTAGAAGGTGCTGAGATTCTCGCCTATGGATCCAAAACTCTTCCTGAAGGTGGAATATACTCTCTTCCAAAACTATATGTTGATGGCGCAATGCTAATTGGAGATAGCGCAGGATTCCTTAATGGTCAGAGGTTAAAAGGAATTCATCTTGCAATGAAGTCCGGAATGCTTGCAGCTGAAGCAGCCCAAATTGCTTTAGGTGCAAATGATTATAGTGAAGAACAGCTTATGAACTATGATACTTTATTTAAAGAAAGTTGGGCTTATAAAGAGCTCTACAAGGTTAGAAATTTTCATCAAGGTTTTGAAAAAGGTTTAATCTATGGTATGGCTAATGCTGGCATTGGCTTATTTACTGGTGGTCGCGGATTTGGAATCTATAATAAATTATCTTCTGAGCATGGGCATATTCACATGGAGAAACCATCCACCTCATTTGATAAGTATGATGGTATTGATTATGATGGTAAATATATTTTAGATAAACTTACAGATGTGTATTACTCTGCTACATCGCACGATGAAGATCAGGTTGCACATCTTCATGTTGTTGACCCATCTATTTGCATTGACAAATGCAAGGAAGAATATGGAAATCCTTGCCAAAGCTTCTGCCCTGCAAATGTATACGAAATTGTTGATGATGGTGAAGAGCGGCTTCAAATCAATTTTTCTAATTGTGTCCATTGTAAAACCTGCGATATTATGGATCCGTATCAAATTATTGATTGGACTACTCCCCAAGGAGGTGATGGGCCTTCATGGAAAAATATGTAGTGTAGTTTTATGTATGAGTTTGCAAATAACTTAATTAATCTTGTACCTATATTGAGAGATCAGCCAGATTGGTTAATTTCGATACTCCTGAAACTTACTGGCTTTATGCTTATTCTATGGTCTATCCGTCGATATTATACAAATAGTTGATATGGGTCACAAAATGCATAATCACTCATTTTTTTCTTGATAAATAAGTTATAAAACACTAGTTTATCACAACGCGAATGGCTTTTGATTGTTTCAGTTGAGAATGATTCTCAAAATTAATTTTATCTAGTTTTAGTCGCTGTGGATGTACTACGTCGATTAACTTTAGATTTAACACTTTATAACATGGAGGAGTAAATAATGAATAAATCTATAACTATGGCACTTATTTTTTGTGCCGGCCTACTAGTTGCTCAAGATGTAACAGGGACTTATCGTGCGACTGGACAGAGAGTAGAATATCAATTCTATACAAGAGCAAATAACTTCGGACTTGACGGTGGAAATGCAGACGGTTCAAGCTCAATTTCTATTTCTGATGTATATGGACTTGGTGTAACACAAGAACTTTCAAATATCCCGGTAGGTTATAACTTCGCTGAGAATATTGTTGGTCCAATTGGTAAACCTGAAATGGATGCTATGCAATATTATCTTTATGTAACATTTAATGAAGATGGAACTGGCTACATTAATAATAGTCAAGTATTGGCAAGTGAAACTGAAGACTGCGTAACAGCAATTCAATTACTGCCTCTTGATGATGATTTAACATATTCCACAGATTTGAACGCAGGATTAACTATTCAACCAACTATGGTTACTGGACAGCCAAATGTTAGTCCATATGTTGGTCAAGAGTCTGGTTCATGGAGTATTTCTGGTTCATCTTTCTTTTCGTTTTTCCCAGCAACACCAACCCCAGTAACATCTGAATTCCAGTTATATGGTCCAGAATTCGCCGAATGTTATGGAGTGTGTGTAGCAACAGGTGCTGATGGAATGTATACACCAGGAAGTCCTGAGGCTCACGGATACTGTGGTGGAGTGCAATGCGCTATGTATCTACATGGTTATCCTGGAATGCCTCACCCGGGTGCAACATCAGGATATATGCTTGATGGCGTAGAAACTTCATTCGCACCATCAAACCAAGCATATGGATTTGTTCCTGATCTGCACGTTGAGTGGCACTATATTGATGGTCCAGTTGCAGAAACTGGTCTAGGTGATATAGTTGGAGAAGATGAAGATGGTGATGGTACTGACTATGATAACATTCTTGGCTACCCATCTCTTCTTGCAACATTTACAAGCCCAGCTTGTGGATTTAACTACCCAGTCTTAGGAGATGTTACCGATATATTGCCAGAAGGATGTGTTGATTTTTCTACAGGAGGTGTAGATTCAGAGCCTGGAACTGACCAAGCTAATACATTTTATGTTATGGATGCAGAATTTTCACCTTGGGGTAATTTCCTTACCTGGAATGCGGTGATGTTCCTTCAGACTGGAGATACAAATTTTCTAATTGATGATTCTGGCTCTGATCTTGATCCTGCAAGTATTACATACTTAGATTTAGATGATGATGGCGTTGCAGAAACTCCTTTCAGTCAAAATGGTGGAAGATTAGTAATGAATTTTGAGCCAACATGTATTCCTGTAGTTTCATCTATTTCTGTTCTAGGTGAGTTAACTCAATTAAGTTGTGATAATCAAAATGGTGATGTTGATGGAACTGGTTCTGTAGACGTTCTTGATGTTGTTGCAATTGTAGGACACGTTCTTGGTACATCAATTCTTGGTGATGCTGCATGTATTGCTGATGTTAACGTTGATGGTAACGTTGATGTTCTTGATGTGGTTGCAGTTGTTCAAACTATTTTGGGTGGCAGAGGTCAAGAAGCAACTTCAGCATCATTTACCAAAAATGATGAAGGCATTGTAATGTCATCTGACGGAGTTGTTGGTGCAGTTCAAATTACACTATCTCATGGTAGTGACTTTAATATTGAATTAACTAAAGATGCTTTTGTTGCTGAATCTCATACTGAAGGTAACACAACTACTCTAATCGTTGTAAATCCTAATGAAGAAATTTTCTCTGCTACTGGTGAGTACAATGTAGAAGAGGTGATTGCTGCAACTTCCGAAGGATATATTACTGCAAACCTAGTAACACCTAATGCTATTACAATTGGTGATGCATATCCAAACCCATTTAACCCATCAACTTCATTTGATATTAATGTTGGTACTGCTGGAGAAGTTTCAGTGATGGTATACAACTTAAATGGTCAGGTTGTTGATATGATTCACGATGGTCCAATGGATGCTGGTGTTTACAATATGACTTGGAACGCTAGTGATCTTTCAAGTGGAATGTACATTGTTAAAGCAAACAATGCTGATGTAACTGTTTCACAGAAAGTGATGCTTATTAAGTAATTATTTTTTAAGCTTTATTTAATACTAGAAAGCCCTGCTAATCAAAAAGTTAGCAGGGCTTTTTTTATTATGTTTTAATGTTAATAATTTAATAGATTTTAGAGTGTTCACAACAAAAAGCATATACTATTTATATCTTATATTTAGCTTCACACTACTTTTTCCTTATGCTTCAATTGCAGGAAAAGTTACAGATATTAATTCAGGAGAACCTCTTGTTGGAGTAAATATAGTTCTTGAAGGTACTTCTTATGGAAGTAGTACCGACATAGATGGAGAATATCTCATTGAAAATGTCCCCCTAGATGATTATACGCTTAAAATAATGTATATTGGATATAAAAATAAAGAAATATTCATATCTATAGATGAAGAAAAAAAATATACTTACAAAGTAGAGCTAAGTGAAAGTGAAATAGCACTAGAAGAGACAAATGTTACTGCTTTCATAGAGCGTGAAGAAAAGAAAACAGAAGCTCCAGCAACGATTGAAACAGTAGATTCCAAAGATATAGAACAAGCAGCCACATCAAATTTAGGTGGTTTCTTGCAAGGAATGAAAGGCGTTGATTTTACTGCCAGTGGGGTTAATAATTACAGCCTTTCAATTAGAGGGTTTAATAGTAGCTTTAGTTCAAGACTACTTATGTTAACAGATGGACGGCCTGCAAATGTACCATCTTTAAGAGTTGTAAACTTTAGTACAGTTCCATCAACGCAGAGTGATATTGAAAAAATTGAAGTTGTATTGGGTCCAGCAACAGCATTATATGGAGCTAATGCTCATAGTGGTGTTATTAATATAATATCTAAGCCTCCTGCAACATCAGAAGGCCTATCTGCAAGTTTTTCAGGTACGATGGATGATAGAAAGCTAAAAAAATTCGATGCTCGATATGCTAAAAAAATTAATAATAATTTAAGTTTTAAAATATCTGGATCTCATTTTAGTGCAAATGAATGGCCTTATATATCTGAAGAAGAATATAAGTCTCATAGAAATCCTTGGGTTGGATTTCCTGGTAGACAGATTGATGGTAAAGATAATAATGCATCTATAACAAGCCACACTGGAGGGCTCAGCCCTGCAACTGAAAGTAGACTCAGATGGGTGCAAACAATTAATCAAGGTATTCAAGTAAATAAAGGCAATGTCTTTCTATCTTTGAATGGATGGAATGGAGAAAATTCAGATGCAGCTGATGGCTTATACTATATAATGCTAGGTGATGGTGAACCCAATCATGGTGATTTAGATGGTGACGGGTAT
>Ga0163109_10003247_pt1 | contig 12453 bp, 19 predicted proteins | sample CRUFie1St13metaG_FD_108704 | JGI IMG/M metagenome (GOLD analysis project Ga0163109, IMG submission 108704) | Marine microbial communities from the Costa Rica Dome - CRUD Field 142mm St13 metaG | ecosystem: Environmental > Aquatic > Marine > Oceanic > Photic zone | place: Costa Rica: the Eastern... | reverse complement strand
GTAATGGTAATGGCAATGGAAATGGCGGAAATGGTAATGGTGGAGGAGTGAGCGAAGGAACTAAGTATGATGGGTACGATAGAGACACGAAGATGAAGTTCAGTAAGTTCTACAACAAATCCAAAGAATCTAAGAACAGACTTAGAACTGGTGAAGTTAAACGTTAAGATAAGAATCTAGGCAGATATGTCTTAAATAAAAGTTGATCCATATATAGATTAGTCCGCGAACTAATCATGCTTTCATTTTTACTACCACTCGCATCAAAAATTATTTCAGATGCTGTTGCTAAAATCCCAGAAAATGAAGAACTGGGTGAGAAATTGGTTGAGATTTGTCTTGTTATTCTTGCTAAAGCAGTTAAGTTGACTAAGACTGATATGGATGACCAACTTCTTGAAGTTGTATCAAAAGCAATCAAAGCAAGGGGCGAAGAGTGATTTTCAGGAGACCGGACGGTCTCCTATTTTTATAAATATTTGAAGCAAAGTAATTTTACAAGGGCAAAGACATGGCACTTTGGGGAAATAAGGATAATGTGGGGGCAGCTAGAACTGGAACCGTCCTCCTCGATTACTCCACCGGAGTCGTTACTGGTACAGGCACCTCGTTTGGTCTCGCAGGTTTCTGTTCTGAAGGCGATGTAATTAGAATTGGTAATAGAGATGGCGTCTATTATGGTGATGCTGTCATTGTCAGTATTGCTAACACGGAATCTCTAACCATTGGTTCCACCATGGGATTGAGTGGCGTAGCAGTTGCTGCTACTTCTTTCCAAATTTCACAACTTCCTAAGTCATCTATTCTTGATGATTCATATAGCGAAACACATACTGATTACGATAAGTATGTTTATGGTATTGGAACAACTGCTGCTTCTAACGCACAAAGTGGACAATATGCCGTAGCACATTCCGGTTGGGTTGGTGTTCAAACTTATGTTGATAATTCAGGTGCACTTAGAGTTAAATCTGAGGTTCTAGTTGCTGGTGTTGGTATTCAAACAGGCAATACTCCTCTATATCCCCCTGCGTAATAAATGAAATTTGATGAATTGACTGAGAGGAATTTCCTTTTATTTGCTATTAAACATTATGAAAATCCTCAGGCAGTAACAAAAGAAGATTTCGATAAAGATCTTAATCACTTTAGATATATTAAAAGGTTGTTGAAAAGATATCGATCAAGCGATGAACTTAAACTTCATCTTTTGATTAATCATTTCATCATCCTTTATAATATCTTTGGAAATGCTGCCACACCTATGCTTTTTTTTAAGATTGAAAAAGATCTTTGGTCCTATGTTAAAACATTTGTTGTATTTTTAAATCGTCTTCCTGAATATCCACGCACTTATATTCACGAAATTGAATGCGATCAGGAGATACAACGTCAATTAGAAAGGATGACCAATGGAGAAATCAAAAATTGATAAGTTCGTTGATGCATTTCGAGCAGCAATGTATCATGAGTTTAGTGTCACCGAAGAAGGTATGGTAGCAAATCCTCCTGGAAAATCTGGTGGATTTAGTGGATCCTCTTCTGACCGTGGACCAACTGCCGGATACGATTCTAATTTAAAGTTTGATGGACGTAACAAGTATGTAAAAAAGGCAATTAAAGATTTGATGGATAGAAAAACAAAGAGAGAAGAAAGAAAGGCAAAAAAGAAAGCAATGGATTTTAATCCTTACTTCAAACCTCAAAATGGAAGATCAAGTTAAGATTGCTGTATTGGAACAAAAAATAGAGGATTTAAAACCAATTGTCCTCCGCATTAATGCTGCTATTGAAAAGTTAAGCGAGGTAAATACAACAGTTAGTAGAATGCTCGCAATTCATGAAGAGCGAATTTCCAAGCAAGAAGAAGTTGACTCAATACTGTTTGCTAAAATTGACAAACTCCGTGATAAAATGGACGGGAATAATGACCGCATCGATCAAAGAATACGTCAATTAGAAAAAAGGGTGTGGATGGCCATTGGTGGTGTGGTTGTCGCATCTTTTGTTATGAACAATGCTGGGATGGTGACCAATATGTTGACAGCACCGGACACACAGTCTAGAATTATAAGTAGTTATGTAGAAGGTTGACACATGGATCACATTGATGTGAAATACATCAATCTTATATCATCAAGACTTAGTAAATTTAAAAAAGTCAAACCACACCTGTATAACTTCCGTTGTCCTATTTGTGGCGACTCGCAGAAGCAGAAGAATAAGGCAAGAGGATATCTATATCGCGTGAAGAATAACACAAACTATAAATGTCACAATTGTGGTATTAGTGTTTCATTCGGTAATTTCTTGAAGTCTATTGATTCTGAATCACATAAACATTATACGTTTGAGAAGTTTAAGGATGGGAAAACTGGCAAAAACTTCACCACAAAAAGTCCAGAAGACGTATTTCGTACAGTAGATAGTGCCAGACCTAAATTCAAAAAGAACATCAAAATAGACCTTCCAGATTCATTCTCTGTGCCCATTTCAAAAAAGTATCTGGAAACCAGGGCAATTTTTAATGGGAAGTTCTATTATGCTAAGAATTTTAAGGAGTTTGTAAACACAATCAAACCTGGTGCGTTTGATGATGTGAAATATGGAGAAGAGAGAATTGTCATTCCTCTTATTGTGGATTCTAAACTTATAGGTGTTCAGGGTAGAGCGTTGTCTGCAAACCCTATTAAATACTTAACCGTCATGTTTGATGATGAGGCACCAAAAGTCTATGGTTTGGATACTATTAACAAAGATGAAAGAGTTTTTATCACAGAAGGTCCCTTTGACTCGACATTTATTCGCAACTCGATCGCTATGTGTGGATCCGATATTCATCTTGGTGATTGGGGGATTAGCAATTGTTGTTGGGTATATGATAACGAACCCCGCAACAAAGAAATCAACGGACGTATTGAACGTGCCATCGATCGTGGCGACTCCGTAGTTATCTGGCCATCTAGTGTCAAACAGAAAGATCTGAATGATATGGTCCTTGCTGGACATGATGTAAAGAATATCGTAGAATCTAATATCTACTCGGGATTACAAGCGAAATTAAAATTTACCACCTGGAAGAAAACATGAGCAACGGAACAAAAGTTAAAAAGAGAGATGGAAGAATTGAGTCTCTTGACCTAGATAAGATGCATCTGATGGTCCAAGAGGCATGTGACGGTCTTGCAGGGGTGTCTGCAAGTCAAGTTGAGATGACATCTGGTATTCAATTCTATGATGGTATTACAACAGCAGAAATTCAAGAGATTCTAATTAAAAGTGCCAGTGATTTGATTGATCTGGATCATCCTAACTATCAGTACGTTGCTGCTAGACTGCTTTTATTTTCGCTTCGGAAGCAGTTGTTTGGTAAGATGAGGGAGTTGCCCTCATTGATCGATCATATTACTGCTAAGGCGTATGATGGATTGTATGATAAGGATATTTTTGTTAAATATTCTAAAGAAGAAATCGAGAGAGCAGAATCTTTCCTTGATCACGGTCGTGATTTCCTGTTCACATATGCTGGATTAAGGCAAGTTGTAGATAAATACTTAGTACAGGATAGAAGCACTGGAAAGGTATACGAAACCCCGCAGTTCATGTATATCATGATTGCGTTGACGATCTTCCGAGACTATCCTAAGGAAACAAGGATGTCTTATGTCAAGCGATACTACGACGCAATCTCAAGACACAGACTCAACATCCCAACACCAATCATGGCAGGTGTTAGAACTCCTTTACGGCAGTTCGCGTCTTGTGTTCTGGTTGATGTTGATGACACCTTGGATAGTATTTTTACATCTGATATGGCCATTGGCCGTTATGTCGCACAAAGGGCTGGTATCGGTATCAACGCTGGGCGAATCCGTGGCATCAACAGTAAAATCAGAGGCGGAGAAGTACAGCACACTGGTGTTGTTCCTTTCCTTAAAAAGTTTGAATCAACTGTACGATGCTGCACACAAAATGGGATTCGTGGAGGATCAGCGACAGTCCACTTTCCAATCTGGCATCAAGAGATCGAAGACATCCTTGTCTTGAAGAATAACAAGGGGACAGAAGATAACCGTGTCAGAAAACTTGACTATTCGATCCAGATTTCAAAACTTTTCTACGAACGTTTCATTGCGAATGAAGATATTAGCCTCTTCTCACCGCATGACGTACCAGGTCTGTATGATGCTTTTGGTACTGATTCATTTGACGATCTCTATGTACGTTATGAATCAGATGAGTTTATTCCAAGAAAAACTGTTTCAGCGCAGGAACTCTTCCTCAATCTCCTGAAAGAAAGAGCAGAAACAGGTCGTATCTACATTATGAATATTGACCACTGCAATTCACACTCTTCTTTCAAGGATAAGGTGAATATGAGTAACTTGTGCCAAGAGATCACCCTACCGACAGATCCTCTTAATCATATTGATGAGGAAATGCCAGGCGAGATTGCTCTGTGCATTCTTTCTGCTGTGAATGTTGGTCAGGTTAGATCTGATAAAGAACTAGAAGATCTATGTGACTTGGCAGTGCGTGGACTGGAAGAACTAATTGACTATCAGGAGTATCCTGTAAAGGCAGCAAAGATCGCTACAAAGGCAAGAAGATCACTTGGTGTGGGATTCATTGGTTTGGCGCATTATTTGGCAAAACTTGGATTTGACTATGGATCACAAGAAGCATGGGATGCTGTCCATGGACTATCCGAGTCTTTCCAGTATTATCTGTTGAAGTCCTCAAATGAACTTGCTAAAGAAAGAGGTCACTGCGAATACTTTGGTCGAACTAAGTACGCTGACGGTATCCTTCCAATTGATACATATAAGAAGGATGTAGATGAAATTACTACCCAGGAGTTATCTAATGATTGGGAAGGTCTTAGGGCATCTATCGCCACCTACGGTCTCAGGCACTCAACGTTGTCTGCTCAGATGCCATCAGAGAGCAGTTCCGTTGTGTCAAACGCAACAAATGGAATCGAACCACCTCGAGGGTATCTGTCCATTAAAAAATCAAAGAAAGGGCCTCTTAAGCAGATTGTTCCAGGGTATTCTTCATTGAAGAATAATTACACACTTCTGTGGGAGATGCCTGATAATCAGGGGTACATAAATATAGTGTCTGTGATGCAGAAATTTTTTGATCAAGCCATATCTGGTAACTGGTCGTATAATCCTGAAAATTATCCAGATAATGAGGTTCCGGTATCACAGATGGCAAAGGATCTTCTGACTACATATAAGTATGGATGGAAGACTTCTTATTATCAAAACACCTACGACATTAAGACTGATGAGGTGGTAGAAGAAGAGAAGTCAGAATTATCAAATTTGTTAGACGATTTAAGTAAAGCCGAGGAGGGAGAGTGTGAATCCTGTGCAGTTTAAGGTTTCCCCAGTGAACAATACAATTGAAGAAAGAGTAAAAGGGATGACGGTATTTAACCCCGAACCCCATGATGCCAAAAAGCAACCAATGTTCTTTGGTAAACCTCTGGGAATTCAGAGATATGATTCATATAAATATCCAGTTTTTGAAAAACTGACAACGCAACAATTAGGATACTTTTGGAGACCAGAGGAAGTCTCCCTTCAAAAAGATAGAAGCGACTATCACACACTTCGTCCTGAACAGAAACATATCTATACCTCTAATTTGAAGTATCAGATCATGCTGGATTCTGTTCAAGGGCGTGGTCCCGGTATGGCGTTCATTCCATACTGTTCACTTCCTGAACTAGAAGCATGTATGGAAGTGTGGGGATTTATGGAAATGATTCATAGTCGCTCTTACACATATATCATTAAGAATATCTATTCTGATCCTAGTGAGGTGCTTGATACAATCATCACTGATGATAGGATTCTAGATAGAGCAAAATCAGTTACTGAGTCATACGATGATTTCATCAACAGTGCTCAACGTTGGGGTACTGGAAACATGTGGAAAAGTGATTTTAAAGATTCACCATCTGCCCATTGGGAACTCAAAGATGTCAAACGAAAACTGTACAGAGCAGTCGCCAACGTTAACATTCTTGAAGGTATTAGGTTCTACGTTAGTTTTGCTTGTAGTTTCGCCTTTGGTGAACTTAAAATCATGGAAGGATCCGCTAAAATTATCAGTCTCATTGCAAGAGATGAAAATCAACATCTAGTAATTACTCAGAACATTCTGAATAAGTGGAGATCAGGGGATGATCCTGAGATGGCACAGATCGCTAAGGAAGAGGAAGAGTGGGTCTATGCTATGTTTAAAAGAGCAGTTGATGAAGAAAAGAAATGGGCAGACTATCTGTTCCGAGATGGTAGTATGATTGGTCTTAATGATACTCTTCTTAAAAATTATGTTGAGTGGGTTGCTAATCGCAGAATGAAAGCAATTAGATTAAAACCCATATATGATGTAAGTGCCAAGAATAACCCTCTTCCTTGGACACAACATTGGATTTCATCTAAGGGTCTACAAGTAGCACCCCAGGAAACAGAAGTCGAGTCTTACGTTGTCGGTGGTATTAAGCAAGATGTTAAAAAAGATACTTTCTCTGGTTTTAAACTCTAACACACATAGTAAACATCCAGTAAAAACCACCACAATAAATTGTGGTGGTAATTTTAATAATTCTATGTTTGAAATAATTATGAATGCTCAAAAAAGAAAAGCAAAACAAATTGATGACTACATATTTGAAGAGTATGAAGAATGATTTTTGGAAACGTTTGAATCAGAAGAGTATCCAAATCCTTGGAGATACATGGGCACCGTGTTTAATCGGAGCGATGTTGGGGACTTTTACGGTTTTGTGTATAACATTACCAATCTCCAGAACCAACGACAGTACATTGGGCGAAAGTACTTTTGGCAAAAACGAAAACCTAGATCTAATGATAAAACTGCCAAGCGGAGAAGAATTACATCTGAAAGCAACTGGCGCAACTACTATGGATCTTGTCCAGATCTTAAAAAAGATGTTGCCAAATTCGGCAAGGAATCCTTTAGAAGAACTATATTAAGTTTACATAAAACCCCCGGAAAGGTAAATTATGAAGAGACCCGTCAGTTGTTTTTAAACAACGTCTTGACGGAAAGCTTGACAGACGGAACTCCCCTCTATTACAATAGTAATGTCCTAGGAAGGTACTACAAAAAAGATTATTATGATTTTGGAAACGATTCTGGCACTTAGTGCTGTTGACTATGACCATCTTGCGAGAGCAGTATCTGTGGAAGCAGTGCCTAATACCATGGATGAATTCTGTGTCGCAGCATCAATTCTTAACAGGGTTCGGTCACCCCATTTCCCAAACAATGTTGCTGATGTCGTATATGCACCCGGTCAATATCAAGGTTTTGACTTTCATCGTCCGGTAGCAAGTATTACTTTGGTAAACAGACTGAAATCTGAAGAAGGTAAACAAAACCTTCTCAAAGCATATAGAATCATTGGGGACAGAACCGATTTTAAGGGTCAAAGTATGCTAGAATATCGCGTAGATTCGGAAGACCCAATGTGTGATCCAAAAGGTAACTTCTATCACTTTCACTGGCAAACATGATCATTAGAGCAATCAAACAGTTGGTTAAAACTAAAACATCTTTCTTTCAAAATAAAGAATCTACTTCTGAGGTAGAACGTAATATTGATAAAAATATTGTTAACTGTAAAGAAATAGACACTGTTTCATATACGGGAGTATTAGCACCTACAGTTCTTTCAAATGATTCTTGGTTTGGTCCTGCTGTAAAGTCAGATAAGCAACTAACACATGAAGAGATGCTTGAAATAGCAAAAAAACGTGAGGAAGAAAATCGTGAACATTTGACTAAGGAACCAGAAAATATTCACGAAATTATGTATAAGATGGCGACTAAAAATATGTCTACTACCGTTCAACTTGATCCTGTGGGTGGTTCGGAGATCTTCCAAAGAGGTTCAGACAGATAATGCCATAATCCTACTTAATTTGCATAGAGGTTGACAAAGTTCCTCACATACCTTATGATATGTGGGTATTCGTGACTCAGTAGCTCAGTTGGATAGAGCAACTGCCTTCTAAGCAGTCGGTCATAGGTTCGAGTCCTATCTGAGTCGTAGCGGGATGGCGACACCCGTGCTCACATCTCCGAGAGAAAAAAGAATCGGAATACCAACCCATGTGAGAGAGAAGTGGGATCCTTCTTGACTGCTACCGCTGTTGGACGCAGCAGCGGTTATTTCAATCCTCTATAGCTCAGTTGGTAGAGCAGGTGACTGTTAATCACCCTGTCCCTGGTTCGAGTCCAGGTGGAGGAGTTCGACGGGGAATGAGCTCGCCCGCGACGGTGCTAACCACACTGTGTTTGAAAGTTGGTTACTTTCTTGCTCCACTACATACTGTCAGTATACTGGGTGTTGTAAATGCCCATATAGCATACAGATAAGTGTAGTGTTTAGCTTGCTTAGCTCAGCGGTAGAGCATCTCGTTTACACCGAGGCGGTCGGCGGTTCGATCCCGTCAGCAAGCATCACCGAATAGGTTTTATGAAGTCATGCTTAAAGTCAGATGTAAATCCTGTAACAAAGAGATTATCAGTTCAACTAAAACACAATGCTGTGGTTGTCCGAACATGCTAACAGTTAGGGAAGACAACATTACAGCTATTGACCTAAACAAGGTCATTATGATAAATTCAACAACGGAATCCAAGAAAAAAGAAGTCCTTTCCTCTCGCGATTTGGCATATCAAGAAGAGAGAAGACAACGTAAAGTCCGTAAATTGGACTTTGATGTTCGATAAGGACAATAAAGTGTGTTAGGTTATGTGACATCAACTATAGATACACATAATAATGCAATTTTATATAATTCGGAAGGTTGGCAGAGCGGTTTATTGCACCTGTCTTGAAAACAGGAGTGGGTAACACCACCGAGAGTTCAAATCTCTCACCTTCCTTTTCGGAGTGTAGCTCAGTTTGGTAGAGCACTCGCTTTGGGAGCGAGACGCCGCAGGTTCAAATCCTGTCACTCCGATTGCATTATACATAATCACAAGATGCATTTTTATTCAGTGGAATACTGGCAAGAAAATTGGGAAACTCTTATGGACAGAGTAGAAAACGGAGAAACAATAGGTGTGGAGAATGATAATGGAGAAAGGGCAGTAATGATTCCAGCGGATGATGAAATTATCCGTTTATATACAGAGCACGAAGAAGGTAGTTAGATTACGGGGGTCTAGCAATCTGGTGAATGCAGCAAACTCATAATTTGCCTAAGGTGAGTTCGATCCTCACGACTCCTATGGGACAAAATCCTGACTGTCCAAAGCATCTTGACCTTGTAAGTCCGATGCTTTATAATATCAGAGTAAACAAGCAAGACAATGATTACTTCCAAGTTCAAGAAAGACATTAGCACTCTTCGTTCTGCTGTTAAAGGTGACTATTACCTTGACGTAAAGAATCCCAAACTTTTTAAGAAAGTTCGTAAGTTCTATGAAAATAGTGGTGTTGTCTTTTCTGGTGATCCTTTGGATGACTATGATATCCTTATTGATTGTATCGCTGAGGATCTGGAAACATCTGAAATTGTTAAATGACTATTCTTCTGGAACGTGAAGGATACCGATTCGTAGAGAAGGGTATCCTTGAGATTAACGGTATGCCGGACTTTCGTATGCAGAAACAAGATTTCTATACTAAACGATGGAATGACATTTATCTTTTTGATAATGGTATGCAATGTTCTTTAGCCATGGAGGATATTGAATACGCCAAGTGGTTAGATCCAGAAGGTGTTCCTTGTTACATCAAAGAGTCGGTATCTCGTTAAACTAGCCCTGGTCGGGATGGGATACCCCTTCCGCTGGTTTCTTGCTTCCAGTCAAAGAGCAAGTGGCGCGGCATGAATACCCAAATTAAAAGACCTTCGGGTCTTTTTTTTTTAATAAATATAGACGATAGATATCGATTGAAACACATGGCATACAAAGGAACTGCTTCCAAGTCTGCATCTGGCGCATCAATGTCAAAGTATGACGTTGAAGTCGAGGGAAGACTTCAGGAGATTGAAAAGAAACAAAACAATATTGCTGCTGAAATTACCTGGTTGAAAAGTAAGATAGAAGAAGTTACCGCAACTGGGAAGACTGGACCCGCTCCTGAGGGTGTAGCAGAAAAACTTGATCTTCTTATTAATATTCTTAAAATGAATGAGAAGAATGGTATTGAAAAACTGTCAAAGGGTCGCCTTTGATTGACTGATGTGTTATAATTTGATTTGGATGAATAAGAAGCATTATTAATGACTATGGAATACAAGAAGACAGCACTTGTTCTGGGCGCGGGTGGATTCATTGGAAGTCATATGGTGAAGCGTCTGCGTTCAGAGGGTTACTGGGTGCGTGGTGTAGACCTTAAATATCCAGAATTTTCTCCCACCGAGGCGAATGAATTTGTACAGGGTGATCTTCGTGATGTAGATTTCGTTCGACGTGCTCTCCGTTTTAAAGGAGAACGTGGTAATTTTTATAATTCTGTTCCTGACAGATATCATGCTCCTTTTGACGAGATCTATCAGTTTGCTGCTGATATGGGTGGTGCTGGATTTGTTTTTACTGGAGAGAATGATGCAGATATCATGCACAACTCTGTTACTATTAATTTGAATGTGCTTGAGGAACAGCGTAAATTTAATGAAACCGTAGGAAATATTACCAAAATCTTTTACTCTGGATCAGCATGTATGTATCCAGAACACAATCAACTAGATCCTGATAATCCCGACTGCCGTGAAGAATCAGCATACCCTGCAGACCCCGACTCCGAGTATGGATGGGAGAAACTTTTCTCTGAGCGTCTTTATTTTGCGTATAACCGTAATTATGGCATTCCTGTTAGGGTTGCTAGATATCACAACATTTTTGGTCCAGAGGGAACCTGGGAGGGTGGAAGAGAGAAAGCCCCAGCAGCAATTTGTCGTAAAGTAGCATATCTTCCTGATGTGGGTGGAGCAATTGAAGTATGGGGAGACGGTGAGCAGACACGTTCATTCCTTTATATTGATGAGTGTATTGAAGCAACTCGTCGTATGATGGACTCTGACTTTCTGGGACCTGTGAACATTGGTTCTGAAGAGATGGTTAAGATCAACGAACTAGTCGATATTGCTGGTAAAGTTGCTGGTAAGGCAGTTCGTAGGATGCACAAATTGGATGCTCCTCTTGGTGTTCGTGGACGTAACTCTAACAATGATCTCATTCGCGAGAAACTTGGTTGGGATTATAAGATGACCCTTGAAGAGGGTATTCGTCATACCTATAATTGGATTAATGCCCAGATTGGGGCAAAAGATAATGAACCAGGACTGACGGACTGATGGATCTTTATGTAAAATTAATGGGCGGATTGGGAAATCAAATGTTCCAGTACGCTAAGGGGTTGTCTGCCTTGAAGCAGGCACCTCAATATACTAACCTTATTCTGGACTGTAGTTTTTATGACGGTCAAGAAAGAAAAATCATTAAGAACGGTCTTACTGGTCGTGGTTTTGATCTTGATATTTTCAATCTCAAGTATAAACGCTGTGATGTGGCACCGATTGGCGGGCACGTTCTTGAAGGATGGTTTCAATCACTTGAAGACTTCGATAACGTTATTGACGAAGTGAAGGAACAGTTTACTTTTATAAATCCCTTCCCTAAAAACATTCAGCAATTGGATCATATTATTACACATGATCCATATCATTCTGTCTGTATCCATGTTAGACGTGGAGACTTTATTAATAATCCTACAGCATATGCCCATAACGAGCACATGGATGCCGCATACTATCGTAAAGCAATGGATGTGATAGAGAATAAATATGATCACCTAACATACTTCGTCTTCTCTGAAGATGAGGAATGGTGTAGAAAAAATATCAAGAACGACAAACACCCTGTTATTGTGATTGGTAATGACTATGCTGGGGATAGAGATACAGGACATTTTTATTTGATGCAAAGATGTGAAAACCATATCATTGCCAATAGCACTTATAGTTGGTGGGCAGCATTTCTTGGTGATTCTAAGTTGACTGTTGGACCTAAGAAGTGGTTTACAAATGAAAGTGAATCTGAAACAATGTTAGACAATTGGATTAAGTTATGAAGATTACTATTCTGGGATCTGCTGGTCAGATTGGTGCTTACTTATCTGAATATTTGAAAAAGAAAGGTCACAATGTAATTGATATTGATATCGTAGATGGTATTCAATATGATTTAAGAGTGACACCAAATACTGTGGTTGAGAAAGCAATTGAGAATGCTGACTTCGTATTCTTTCTTGCTTTCGATGTTGGCGGATCACGCTATCTGAAAAAGTATCAGCATACGTTTGACTTTGTAAACAACAACACTCGTATGATGGCGAACACCTTCAAACTATTGAAGAGGTTCAATAAGAGATTTATCTTCGCCTCATCC
>Ga0163109_10003246_pt1 | contig 12455 bp, 4 predicted proteins | sample CRUFie1St13metaG_FD_108704 | JGI IMG/M metagenome (GOLD analysis project Ga0163109, IMG submission 108704) | Marine microbial communities from the Costa Rica Dome - CRUD Field 142mm St13 metaG | ecosystem: Environmental > Aquatic > Marine > Oceanic > Photic zone | place: Costa Rica: the Eastern... | reverse complement strand
TGTTGAATCATGTGATACTTGAGATGAACCTGAAACTACTCCTTGTCCTTCTGTTCTTAATACTGTATTGTCTACTTCAATATCATTAGCATTTGCAGTAATACCATCTCCACCAACTACATTAATTGTTCTATTCGAAGCGATTGTTCCACCACCAGTTAAACCAGTACCTGCTGTGATTGATACTGAAGTGTGGTTAATGTGTTCGTTTGCCACAAAACCAGTTGTAGAATCGTGAGATACTTGAGCAGATGATGAAATTACACTATCTCCATTAATTTCTAAGAAATCACCTTGTACTTGAGCAGATGATGAAATTACACCACTTGGTAGAATTGCAGTTACATTACCACTTGTTACTGTACCTAATGTTGTTAAACTACTATCACCAACATATCCACTTGCATCTGATAAATTAAATGCTGGAGTATCATCTGAACTACCTAGTGATACCGAAACTCCACCATATGATACTGATGAATTAGAAAGTTTTGAATTTCCAATCGAACCAGCTAATTTTGCTGCTGTTATTGAACCAGCTAATTGTGCATTTGTTATTGTACCACTCAAATTTGAAGTAGCGTATCCTGTTGAATCTGATAAATCAAATGCTGGTGTTGCATCTGAACCACCTAGTGATACTGAAACTCCACCGAATGATACCGATGAGTTTGATAATTTAGAATTCGCTATTGACCCAGCAAGTTGTGCGTTAGTTACACCACTAATTTGTGATGAACCACTTACTACACCATCTGGTAAAATCGCATTTACATTACCAGTTGTTACAGTTCCTAATGTTGTAATCTGTGCCTGTGTAAAGTGTTCGTTTGAATTAAATCCTGTTGTACTTGATAATGTAATTTGTGCTGATTGAGAAACTATTCCTTGACCTTCTGTTCTTAGTACTGTATTATCAACCGCAACTGCATCTGCTGTTACTGAAATACCATCACCTGAACCTACATTTACAGTTAAAGCTCCACTTGTACCACCACCAGTTAAACCATTTCCTGCTGTAACACTTTCAATATCACCTGAATCATTTGTGAATGAAATTACACCAGTTCCACTATCGTAGGATAAATCTCCACTTACTGAGATAGCTCCCCTTGCTCTCGCATTTGTAAAGTATAAGTTTGTACCTTCTGATAAGTTAGTAGTACTTGAACTTGATTCATCTATAAGTTTTATCCAATTGCCACCATGTGCGAAATATCCTTTACCAGTTCCATGAACATGAGCAAACATACCATGATATGTACTTGCTGATGGTAAATCTCCTTCAGATGAATAAACATTTGAATATAATATTTTACCTGTTGTAGTTATATTGAAAGATTGTGCATCTAAGTTACCACCTAATTGTGGAGTTGTATCTTCTACAACATTGTTTATAGAAACAGCTTGTGCTCTAGCATCTGTATAATAAAGATTATCAGTACCTTCTGAAACATCGTTAGTATCAAACCCTGTCTTATTTGCATCATTTAATACTACTTGTGATGAACCACTTATAATACCAGTAGAATTTGAATTTATTTTTGAGAATGCTATTGCCGCAGAATTATTAATATCTGCATTTACAATTGTACCAGTGCCAATAGAAGAAACACCCCCTGCAGCAATAGTTATATCACCACTTACATTTCCAAATATCGAATCTTCTAAATTTGAAAAAGTTACTTTCTTTTCTGTACCCGCATCACTAAGTAGGAAATTATCTCCTTGTGCAATTGTAGCACCTCCTAAGGCACCTAATGCATCAATATTAAATGTAGTTGCTGCTATACCAGTCAGATTTGAACCATCTCCAATAAATGAACCTGTGAATGAACCTGAGAAATCGGAAGCTGGTTTTGTACCAGTTGAAACCCCACCTGAATTTTGATTATCAGTAACAAGATTTCCACTTCCATCAAGTTGGATTACAGCTCTAGAACCATCTGTCCTTGGGAAGATAAGTGAGCCTGTAATTTCGGGATTGTGTATTTTCATTGTTTATTTTCCTTATTTTACTTATATAAATATAATTTTTTAAACAGAACCTCCATCTATATTCGATATTACTACAGCATTAGCAGTTCCACTTACATCACCACCCATTGTTATTTGAGCTGATGAAGAAAAAACACTCTTCGCATTTAATCTACCATCTATTGTATCAACTATACCATCAATGTTAGATGCATCTACTGTACCAGATACTATATGACCACCTTTAGCAACTACAACAAAACCACTTGTTGAACCTTCAAAGGTAATAGTTATGTTATTATTATCAACTAATCGAATACTTGCTGGGATTATTTGGAAATTACTTGAATCATAAACTTGTACAATAGCATTTGGTGTAGATAAATTATGTTCTACACTAACTGATGTTTGATTTGTAAAAGTTCTTCTTACTGTTGCAGTTTGGGAAAAGCTTATATTTGTTAAGCCAGAACCATCTCCTTTGAAAAAAGATGCGGTAACTGAACCACTTATATTAAGTGAACCTGTTAAGGTACCTTGATGGTCAAGAGTAACAAACTCTTTTATATTATCACCTACTGCCGAACCTGATTTTCTTAGGAATACTCTTCCATCATTTACATTTATGGCTAATTCACCAGCAGATAAGTCAGAAGTTGTTGGTTTATTACCTGCAACTAAACTTCTTTTTAACTTAACAATTTGAGCCATATTATGAATCTCCTATAATTTTCTTTAGGTCTGTAACTTCTTTATTTAGTTCTTTTATTCCTTCTATAAGTAGGGATACTATTTTATCATATTTTACTGCCTTGTATCCATCTTCTCTTGTTTGAACTAATTCAGGTAGGATTTCTTCAATTTCTTGGGCAATAACTCCATAATCCTTACCTTTATAAATATTTTGTTTTTCTTCGTTCCATTCAAAAGAGTTACCACTTATTTTAGAAATTTTATCAAGAGGATTTTCAATAGGAATAATATTATTTTTTAATCTCTTATCTGATGAAGCAAACGCAATTATATCACCAGTAGCAGAAATATCTCCACTCACTCTTGTATCTGTTGAAATTACAAATCTTGAATTACTATGGTCCCATGTAAATGAATTGTTAGCACCTGCAATCTCTATACCACCACCATCTGCCTGTAAGGATGTTGTTGACCCACTTGCAAGTGTGATTAGTTTATCTTCTACTCTTAATTCTGATACTTGTAGTTCAGTTGAAGAACCTACTACTGTAAGATTTCCACTTATTTCTACATTCCCACCAAAATTACCATCTCCAAATGTAACATTATCAGTTGTTGATAAATTTTGGTTGATAGTATCTAAATTAGCTTTGTTAGAATGAGAATGGTCTATTGCTTCTAATGCATCAATTCTTGAATCTAATGAAGTTGATACTGCTGTGCCTGTAAATAATGAGTTAATTTGAAGTGAACTACTTACTACATTATCACCATTAATTTCTAAAAATTTATTAAAGTTTGAAATTTGAGTTGATGAAGATACGATATTAGTTCCATTAAAATTTCTTATTACAGACCCACTTACTATATCACTACCATCTGTTATTTGTGATGAACCACTTACTACTCCACTTGGTAATTCTGTTAAATATGAACCAGTTGCTGAGTTTAGTGAAGTTAGTGAAGCATTGATTCTATCATCGATAGATGCCGCTGTCATTAAACTCGTATCGTTATCAACAAAAGCATCTCCTGAATCTAATATAGTATTTACATTTGCTCCAGTTCCTAATGAAAATCCAGAGGAATTAAAAATACCTCTATTTGTGCCATTATGCTGAATATATAAAGCTGAATTATTAACAGTAGTACCAATGTTAATTTCTAAATTATGTGATGAATCTATTAATGAACTACCTTGAGTTCCAGAAGTATCTCCTAAATATATTCTACCTGCTGCATTATCTGAATTTGTAATTTTTAAATCACCACTATTGTTTATAGTTAAGTCACCTGAATGGGTTATTGAACTCAATGAAGTTATTTGTGATGAACCAGAGATTACACCATTAGGTAATGATTCTACAACTCCCTCGGTAAAATGTAATGAACCAGTGGCAACTGCTATATGAATATTACCTTGTACACCTCGTGTACCAGCAACATCTGTTCCACTTGATAAGTGAATAAGACCAGTATCTTCTGGACTAAATGTGTTTGTTGGGTTTACTTCTGTGATATCACCAGCACCAGCACTAATTAATGCATCATTTACAGCCTTTGTTGTTGGTACTGAATTTGGGTCATCTCCAATAGAAGCAGATGTATTGAAGAATGCGGCAGTACCTAAACTTCGTTTTCCAATACTACCACCGGAACCACTTATTAAAGCAGTTACATTTCCAGCCCCTAATGAACTTAAGTTTGTAAGAGTTAATCCTTGGAACGAAGGTGAATCTGTACTTTCTAAACCAGTATCTACATCAGTATTTACTCCATTGATTGTAGCTCTTACTGTACCTTGTGATGGAGAACTGAATGTAGAACCACTTATTACACCTAAATCATGTACATAATTTAATACTCTTGTGTTTGTATAATATAGATTTGAACCTTCTGATAAATCTGATGTAGTTGCAGTTCCTAAAAATGAACCACTATGAACATCAAGTGAATTTATATATGCTAGTGTATCTGAATCTGTGTATTTATCTAAATCCGATATCTGTGATTCTGTAATTGTGATTTGAGAAGAACCACTAACAGTTCCACTTGGTAAAGAACTTACTACTCCTTCAGTAAAATGAGTTGAACCAGTTGCTAATGTCAAACTTCTACTTACATCAATAGTACCACCACCAGTCAAACCTTTACCACTTCCTAAAGTAATAGATGAGTGGTCAATATGTTCACTTGCTACAAAACCAGTTGTTGAATCGTGTGCTACTTGAGATGAACCACTTATTGTACCTTCAGGTAATAAATCAATTACTTGTTGAGAACCACTTACTACTGAATCTCCATTTATTTCTAAGAAAGTATTATAATTTGAAATTTGTTGTGAAGATGAAACAATACTAGTACCATCAAAATTTATTCCAGTTCCAGCATTAATACCTGTTAGTTCTGAACCATTACCTTTAAATCCTACCGATGAACTTACTTTTGCATCAAATACAAATTGTTGAGTACCATGTTCCCATTTTAAAGATTTATTAGCTCCATCAATTTCCAAACCTGCTCCATCAGCAGCGGCTGAATCTGCAGAACCACTTGCAACTGTGATTAATTTATCTTCGATTCTTAATTCTGAAGTTTGTATTTCAGTTGCCGAACCTAAAACAGTTAAATCACCAGTTACAGTAACATCACCAGTAAAATCACCATCATTAAATGTTATATCAGAAGTAGTTGAAAGATTTTGGTTTATAGTATCTAATTGTGCCTTATTACTGTGAGTATGAGAATCGGTTTCTAACGAGTCTAATCTACTATCTACTGATTGTGAGTATGTTGTACCTACAATGTATGAATTGACCTGGTCTGAACCACTTACAATTCCATTAGGAAGGTTATTTAATTGTAGAAAATCTACTTGGTCTGAACTACTTACAACACTATCACCATTGATTTGTAAAAACTCTCCTTCTAATTGAGATGAACCTGATATTACATTATCAGCATTCATTTTATCTTTTACATTAGAATCAAAGTTTGTAATTGAATCAGCATCTACTTGAGATGAACCACTAAATACACCATCGCCATTTATTTCTAAGAATGTATTATAGTTACTAATCTGTGCGGATGAAGATACTACTGAATCTCCATTTATTTCTAAGAATGTATTATAGTTACTAATCTGTGCAGATGATGATACTACTGAATCTCCTTCAGTATTTAAATATCTTGTATCGAATTCAGTTGTTAATTGTGCAGAAGAAGATATTACTGAATCTCCATTCGTGTTTAAGTATCTTGTATCGAATTCGGTTGTTAATTGTGATGAACCTGATATTACACCATCATCGTTCATCTTATCTTTTACATTAGAATCAAAGTTTGTAATAGAATCTGCATTTACTTGTGAAGAACCACTAAATACACCATCACCATTTATTTCTAAAAAAGTATTGTAATCTGAGATTTGTTGTGAAGATGAAACAATTCCACTACCATTTAAAACAACATTATCTATTGTTGCTGAAGCAACATATAAGTTTCTCCATCTCTTAGATGTAGAACCTAAATCAAATTCATTATCATCATTGGGAATAATTGAAGAACTTAACTCACCACTTATAACAATATTATCAGCAATATTATCACCTAAGAATAAATTACCACCAATTGTTAAATCACCTGTAGCGGTTATATTATCTGCTGTTATATCACCTGAAAATTGAATAGAGCCAGTGTTTTCTCCTAACCTAGCTAATGTTACTGTTGTACCCCCATTTCCAATTTGAAGTGTATCCCTATCTGTATTATAGTATGGTTCAGATAAAGTTGTTGTTGGAGTGGTTCCTCTTCTAAATTTTAATACCGCAAATGCCATTTAAAATACTTTCCTATTATTTTATATAAATATACCCTTTATGTTATTTTAGAATTTAGTAAGGATATTACACCTATATAAATATAAAAAAATAAAAAGTATAAAAAAATCCCCCAACTTTCGAAGGGGGATTCTTACTTTATAAGTAAATTCTTATTAGAATGTACCTCCATCTATCTCGTTACTTGCAACGAATGATGAACCATTGTATTGAATTACATCACCAGCAGTTGAAGCAACAACTGATTCAAGAGATTTATCACCATTAAAGAATGCAAATGCATTAGCAGTTGCAGAATTTAATCTAAGTTCTGCTGTTCCACCAATTGTTACATTCGTACCATCATCACTAATTTGAGAATCAACTAATAATCCAGTAGCATTTGCCTTAAGTACTGTGTTAGAAGTAGGAGCTGCATTTAATCTAGCAACTTCTTTTTCACTTCCAAGTGCTCCTGCCATCCAATGGTCAGCACTTGCATCCCATAGGAATGAACCACTTACTGTGTTACCACCTACAGCATCTGAAACTAAGATACCAGCATCACCTGCTGCACCACCATAGTTAAGTTCTAATATTCTATCACCAATGTTTACGGTTGTAGAATCAATAGTTGTAGTTGTTCCTTCAACTGATAAATTACCAGTTACAGTTACATTACCAGTAAGTGTTGGATTGGTTACTATACCAATTGCAACTTGGTTATCAGTTACAGTTGTTTCAATCTCATTTGCAGTACCTGCAAGTGTTAGAGTGTTAACACCAACTTGTACTATATCATCCGAACCATTATCTGCACCAACTGTTAAGTTAAGTGAACCTGATGTAATATTCGAACCTCCAAAATCAATCTTGCTGTGGTCTATAGCTGCTGAATTATTAATATCAGCATTAACAATTACTCCACTACCTATTGCTGAAGTTCCATTAGAAGCGATTGTAATATCACCACTAACATTACTAAATACCTGTGATGAACCAGATACAATACCAGTTGAGTTATAATCAATTTTAGAAGAGGCAATTGCCGCATTAGTTGCAACTGAAGCATTAACAACAGCATTTGATGCTAACTCATCAGCTCCAACAGCATCATCCGCTAACATTGCATTTGTTACTTTTTGGTTTCCAATCGCCGATACACCACTTGAGTTTACAGTAACATCACCTGTCATATCAGTTAACTGACCTGAACCAGATACTACTCCATCTCCATTAGTGTTTAAGAAATCACCTTCAATTTGAGCTGAAGATGAAATTACATTCTCTGCAGTTAATCTAGCTTTTACATCATTATTGAAGTTATTAGTTAAATTAGCTCTAATCTGACCCGAACCAGATACGATACCAGTTGAATCATAATTTATCTTAGAAGATGCGATTGCTGCTGAATTGTTAATATCAGCATTTACAATTACACCCGAACCAATTGCAGCAGTACCATTTGAAGCAATTGTGATATCACCTGATACATTACTAAATACTTGAGATGAACCAGAAACTAATCCACTACTATCAGTATTAATTTTTGAAAGTGCGATTGCCGCTGAATTGTTAATATCAGCATTTACAATAACTCCACTTCCAATAGCAGCAGTACCATTTGATGCTATTGTAATATCACCTGATACATCACTAAATACTTGTGAAGAACCTGAAATTACTCCATCTCCATTTTCTCTTAAAAGTTTAAGTTCATTTCCAATTGTACCAGCTTTCCAATAATCATTTGTAGAATCCCAAAGTAAAGAACCTGAAACTTGGTTTGGATTAGTAACATCTTTTACTAATAAACCACCATTTGCTGCTCCACTACCATTCAATTCGATAATATTATCACCTAATTCAATAGTGTTTGAATTTACACTTGTAGTTGTACCTTGTACTTCTAAGTTACCAACAACAGTTAAGTTGTTACCAACTGTAACATTATTTGGTAATCCAATTTGTACTTGGTTATTAGTTACTGCTGTTTCAATTTCATTTGCAGTTCCTGCGAATACTAAAGTATCTACACCAACATTTACTGTATCAGTAGCGGAACCATCACCTACAACTAATCCTAATGAGCCAGATGTTAAACCTGAACCATTAAAATCAATTTTTGAATGATTGATTGCTGCTGAATTATTAATATCAGCATTTGTAATAACACCACTACCAATTGCAGCAGTACCATTAGAAGCGATTGTTATATCACCACTTATATCTGAAAATACTTGTGAAGAACCAGAAACTAATCCACTACTGTTAGTATCTATTTTTGAAAGTGCAATTGCCGCTGAATTATTAATATCAGCATTTACGATTACACCTGACCCAATTGCAGCCGTACCATTAGAAGCGATTGTTATATCACCACTAACATTACTAAATACCTGTGATGAACCAGATAAGATTCCAGTTGAATCATAATTAATTTTTGAAGATGCAATCGCTGCTGAATTGTTGATATCAGCGTTTACGATTACACCACTTCCGATTGCCGCGGTACCATTAGAAGCAATAGTAATATCTCCACTTATATCCGAAAATACTTGTGAAGAACCAGAAATTACACCATCTCCGTTTACTTTTAAAAATCCTAATGCATCAACTTGAGCAGAAGAAGAAACAATTCCTGTTCCATTTGTACTTGCCGTTGCCTTTACTTCAACATTACCATCTTTTCCTAAAATGAAAAGTTTTTCTTGTGAAGTATTATAAAACGGAATACCATCAACTGAATGTCCATAAGAACCTCCAGTTAAGTTTGGTGTTGTTGAGCCTGATAATATCTTGTTTGCTGGGGTTACTGTGGAACCATCAATTCCTACAAATAACAACCCATCATTTACGGCAGATATTCCTGTTGAACCAGTGATAACGAGTAATTCACCCGCTCTCTTTGTTGCACCAAGGACAGATTCAAGACCACCTCGTCTGTGTTTAATAATTTGTGCCATTTATTTTTCCTTTGTTAAAATGTTAAATATAACCTTAATTTTTCAACAGGCATATGCCTTTTTTTTTAAATTATACTATATAGTATAACGAATATAAATATAATGAGATAATATTTAAATTAAATACTACCACCATCAATTTCTACTTTCTGTACCCCTCCTTCAAAATGAGTAGAACCAGTATCAACTGTTACTCCACCCACTAAAGTTATTCCTTTTCCTGCATCTACCTCTAATGTAGCGTTACCACTTGAAGCTCCACCAGTTAAACCATCTCCTGCGAATACAGCAGTAATATCACCACTACCTCCACCACCTCCACCTGCAAGTGAAGATAAATCTACTGAAGATGAAACTCTTGTAGAACCATCTATATCTTGTCCAAATAAAGTAAGGACTGATGTTCCACTATCAAAAGATGCGGATACAAATGAACCACTATCAAAAGAAAACTGAGAGAACGATACTGAATCAGTAAAAGAGAATGGTGGATTTGCAAGAGTTACATTTGCTCTATATAAAGAAGCACTATCAGACAAATAGATAATCTGTCCATCCGAAAAATAATTCGGTGAAGTAGCTTGAGCATCTGCTGAAGTATATATCTTAAAGGCACCCTTGATGTTATCAATGTCAGCTAATATAACATTGTTACTCAAGCCATCTGCCGATATTCGTACTTTCTGGTCAAAGCTTGGCATTACCTATTCTCCTTTTTCCTTTTAATTGTTAAACTCATTTTATAAATATCTTTCATTATACTCCTCCACTACCACTTGATGGATTAAGACCTAAATTAATACTTGTTAAACTACTAACTTGGTCAGTTGGACCTACTATAAACCACTTGGTAAATCCAAGATGTGCGGTTGCTAGTGTTATTTGGTTAATTTCTGATGCTGATTTTGTATTAACACCATCAATATCCGAACCATTGGTTCCTACTTCTAATACATATTCTCCTGCAGTTGAACCACCATATGAATCGGTTGTAGTTGTTGGCATACCAGTCATTGATGAACCACTTGGAATTAAAATTGCAAAGTGAACTGATGTACTTCTTGTTATATCACCATCAGTACCCATTGTTCTTAATACATCATGTACATTTGAACCACTTGCTTCTGCTAATTTGTTTGAAGTTTGTGTACTTCCATATGAATATGTAAATGAACTATCTCCAAGTACATCCCCATTTATAAGTTTTTCTACAAATCCAATTCCACTATAAGGTGTTGCTACTGGTGGAGTTGAACTATCTTCTGATTGAATACCTAAAGCGGTATTATATGTTGCATTGTTAAATCCTACATCATAAACATAAACTTTACCATTGTTTGCCGAGGCATCAACTGTGATTGTTTCACCAGTTAAAGTTACTGATTCACTATAACTATCAGTTACAGTTATGTTAATTGTATAAGTTCCAGCAGCCAATGAACCAGTTGGTTGTATTTCGAATGGTGATGATGAACCTTTTACATCAAATTTACCACCATCAGTTCCACCAAGTGTGATTGTAAATGGTGAATTAGATTCTGTATCTACTACTACTAAAGCACCTGCATCAGAACCACTTGTTGCATTATCACTTTCATAATTTGATGAAGATGTAAATGAAGCAACTGGTGATTGGTTTCCAAATACTGTTGCGGTTACTACTCCACTTCCTATATTATCATATTGGTCTCTATATGTGATTGTGGTTTGGAATGTATCTGTACTTTGAGTTACTGAACCACTTATATCTACATTAAGAGTTAAATTACCACTATTATCAACTGCTATAGATGACATTGATGAAGTATATGATTGTACTACTGCCGAACCATAGTTTGGTGAATAAGAAACACTTAATTGAGCGGCATTTCCTGCATTAAATCCTGTTTGGTCTCTAAATACAGAACCACTTTCTGCAGATTCTATAATATAAATTGCGGTATCTCCACCAAGAGAACCAGTTGATGCTTCTGCGATTGTAAATGTGTTACTTACTTTTCTTGTACTAAATCCATGAACATCTTGAAGTGATGCAGTATATGGATATGTACCAGCAGGTACTGAAGTATTATTTACTAATAAGTACATTTGTGAAGAGTTGATAACAGGTGTGAAATAAGTTGTATTATATCCCTCAAAACTCAATGCACTATTAGGTATTGAATCACCTTCGGTATCATTTATACCTAAATATAATATTTGTGCCGAACCAGTTGCTTGGTTTGTGTTTAAATTAGTAGTTGATGTTGAAATTACATTTGGTGCTTGATTTTCAGTAATATTTACTGATATTGTATCACTACCATTATTTCCATATTGGTCATTCCAAGATATTGTAGATGTAATAGTATCTCCATTAGTATTTCCACTACCACTTATGTTTCCACCAGCAGATATTTTTCCATTTGATGAATTAATCGCAATTAGTGCATTTGATGAAGCGAAGTTTGTAGCTGATTGAGAACCATAGTCAGGAGAATATCCTACACTAACTTGTCCTTGAGTACCAGTTCTACCATTTGAATTAGTAACTATGAAATCAGTATTTTGTGCCGATTCAATAATATAATAAGTACCATTATTTGATAATGTACCTGTATCAGCTGATGCGATTGTTACACTTCTATTATATTGAGAAGTTTTTGAATAAGAATCACTAATACTTGCAGTATAAATGTAAGTACCAGCTGCTAAATCTTGTTTAGTTTTTAATTGTACCGAAGATGTGTTTGAGTTTTGTGGTACAATTTCAATCTTACTTGCATCAGTTCCACTTAATGTAATACTATAAGGTACATCTGATTCTGTATCAGTAATTGTGAAACTTTCTACTAAACTTCCACTAACCATTTGGTTTGCATTATAGATACTTGTATTTTGTGTAAATGAAGCAGATGGGAAATGATTTGCAAATACATTTACATTTACAGTTCCACTACCAACATTATCATATTGGTCTCTATAAGTAATTGTTGAAGAAATAGTTTCTCCACTTTGTGTT
>Ga0163109_10003245_pt1 | contig 12455 bp, 9 predicted proteins | sample CRUFie1St13metaG_FD_108704 | JGI IMG/M metagenome (GOLD analysis project Ga0163109, IMG submission 108704) | Marine microbial communities from the Costa Rica Dome - CRUD Field 142mm St13 metaG | ecosystem: Environmental > Aquatic > Marine > Oceanic > Photic zone | place: Costa Rica: the Eastern... | reverse complement strand
ACCCTGTGACGTGGGTGGTGGGCGCGGGCTTCGTGTGGATGGGACTGACTGTGCTTCCCAGCAGCAACGTGGTGGTCTCCCTCAAGGCCTGGGTCTCTCGGGCATGGTTTGTCGCCTCCTTTTACGTGCTTTTGGGTGCGTGGTTCAACGCAGACCCCAAAGCGTCACGCCGCTTTCTTGCCCTCCTTTTGGTTCCCCTTTGTGCTGTCGTCACCTACACTTTGATTCGCCACGCGGGATACGGATTCAGCAAGGGAGCAGGCCACTGGGTCATGAAGCCCTTTTTCAAGGACCACACGTCCTACGGTGCCGTGCTCGCGCTGATGCTCCCGGCTGTGTTGGGCATGGCGTGTCGATCGGACCAAAACACGCTCGCCAAAGTGCTGTGGTGGCTCGGCGCCTTCTGGCTCGCCACAGGAACGGTGCTGTCCTTCACCCGCGCGGCATGGGTGAGTTTGGCTGCCGCGGCAGGATTGTGGCTGCTGATGCTGTTGGGTGTTCGGCTCAAAACCCTTGTTGGTGCTGCCATGGCTGTTCTCGTGGGATTGGTGTTCAGTTGGGATGCCCTGGTCATTCAACTTGAACGCAACAAGCAAGACTCGTCGGATGACCTCGCCCAGCACGTGGAAAGCATTTCCAACGTGTCGAGTGACGATTCCAACCTGGAACGCCTGAACCGTTGGTCCTGTGCCCTTGCCATGTTCCAAGAAAAACCCCTGTTTGGATGGGGGCCTGGCACCTACCAATTCGAGTACGCTCCTTTTCAGCAATCCACCCTTCGAACCCAAATCAGCACCAACAACGGAGACGTCGGGAATGCCCACAGCGAATATTTGGGGCCGCTTGCTGAGCAGGGGCTGTTGGGAGGACTGGCCTTTTTGGCACTGCTCATCGCGACATGTCACGTTGGGTTCAAATTGCAGCGCACCCTGGTCGACCCCAACGACAAGATGCTGGCCTTGGGCCTGTTCCTTGGCTTGATCACCTACTTCGTGCACGGGGTGCTCAACAATTACTTGGACACGGACAAAGCGAGTGCGCCCTTTTGGGGATTCCTGGCCCTTTTGGTGGTGATGGATTTGCGCGCCCAGAGGCTGCTCAAGAAAAACGGCACGTGAGCATGGCCGTGTCGTCCAAGGGGGGCTCGTCCCCTCGGAAGGCATCCAAAGATGCGACAATCGCGTCGTGCACGGCCTCCAAAGTTTGGCCTTGGTGGTGGGAGAGCAAGCCGAGCAGCCTATCGGTGCCAAACGGCACTTCGAAGTTGTTTTCTTGTTCCACGAGGCCGTCGGTGTAACAGCACAACACGCTTCCTGCCGGAGCCGCCAAGCGGCCCACATTCATGGAAGGGATGTCTCGGAACATCCCCAACCCGACGCAGCCTTCTTCCAACAGGCGTGAACTTCCATCAGACCCCACGAACAACGGCGGGTTGTGGCCGCAATTGACGTATTCCATTTCTCGTGTTTGGGGGTCAAATACGGCTGCAAAAAACGTGATGTATTTCTCCCCTTGGGCGATGTGCATCACCCGCTGATTGAGCGTGTGCAACGTGGCAGACAAAGTCGCATTCTCCACTTGAAACAGGGCGCGAACCTGGGCTTGAAAATTGCTCATGAGCAAGGCTGCGCTCATGCCTTTTCCACTGACATCCGCCATGCAGACGACGAGCTTTCCCGAGCCTGCGACAAACGCGTCGTAGTAGTCTCCGCCCACTTGCGTGTGCGGTTTGTAATAGCCTGCAACATCCAAGTCCAAATGGTCCCAAGTCTGTGGCAACAGAAGGGCTTGCATTTCACCTGCCAATTCGAGTTCCCGACGCAGCGCCTCCTGCTTCAAGCTGCGCTCGACCATTTGGGCATTTCGACGCGCGACCACCAAGATGTTGGTCAGCGTGACGAGGAAGTTCAAATGTTTCACCACAGGGCTCACCCCTCGGTCGTCGTCCGTGGTGTCTCCGGCCAGCACAAGGGCAATCGCCTCGTCGTTTTGGTGCACCGGCACCACAACGTCAGAGGGGTGTTCGTCTCCCCCCATGGCTCCCGCCAAACCGATGTTGTCCAAATCAAGTCCTGAAAAGAAGGACGCTGGACGCGATTCAGGCCACGACGCGTCGGTGCCGGCAGCCACGAGCAACTTCCACTCAAGGCCATCCAAATCCGCCGCGTACAGTACCAACCGATCAATGCCCAAGTTGGACTTCAAGGCATCCACATACTGCCCCATCAAATCCTCCTCAGAAGATTGACTGTTGATGGCCTGGGTCACCTTCAAAAGGGCATCGAGCTTGAAGTCTCGGAGCTCGAGCTTCTTCTTCAACCGGCTTTCCTTGGGACTGGACATCGTTCTTCGGAGGCGGGTTGGTTACTTCTTGACGCGCTCTGAGTAGTCCCCTGTCCGGGTGTCCACCTTGATCCAATCTCCCGTGTCAATGAAAAGTGGCACGCGCACTTCCGCTCCGGTGTCCACCGTGGCAGGCTTCAGCGAGTTGGTCGCGGTGTCTCCTTTCACGCCGGGTTCTGTGTAGGTGATTTCCAACTCCACATGACTCGGCAGTTCACAATTGATCGGACGTTCTTCTTCCGCGTGAAACACCACCAAACAACTCAGCCCGTCCTTCAAAAACTGCGGCGCGTTGATCAGATGCTTGTCCAAACGGATTTGCTCGTAGGTCTCGGCATTCATGAAGTGGTACCCCTCGTCGTCGTTGTACAAGAAGGTGTGCTCGCGGGTTTCGATGCGCACCGGATCGATTTTGTGACCGGCATTGAACGTGTTGTCCACCACCTTTCCAGTCTCGATGTTCTTCAATTTGGTCCGAACGAAGGCTGCACCTTTTCCAGGTTTGACGTGAAGAAACTCGACGATTTGCCACAAACCATTGTTGTGGTTCAATACCATGCCGTTTTTGATGTCGCTTGTGTTGGCCATTGATGGGGCGTTGTGAGAAGTACAAAAATTCTTGCCGTGCCAAGATACTTCACGCTCACTGTTCCCAACGCCAACGCCATGCCCAACGGAATGTCTCCTTCGAAGAAGGCGCCCAAGTCAGCTGACAAGTCCAACCCGATGCCCTTCGATGGCGCGTGAACCAAACCCCCATCCGTCGTCCACTTTGGGGCATCTCCGACCACCGCCTCAGGTCCAGTGCCGGCACCATGACGTAAGCATCTTGGACGCCTTGACCGTCCATCCCCACAAATCCCGCGGACCAGGTTGATGGGTTTCTCAAAGTCCATTCCGCTTGGCGGGATTGAATGGACTGACCCGTGCTGTTTCGCCCCCACCACCACGACAACCGCAGATGTTCGTCCACCCAGGCAAACTCGGCCACGGCCTGTTCCGAATTGCCTCGAAACCCCCACAGCCAAGGGCTCGATTTGCCTCCCCTTCCCTTGACCCGTGCATTCCACTCCTTCTGCCCTTGCCGTCGAATGCGCATTTGCACCCACCCCCCGCTGTTGCGGTCCATCCACGTCACAAATCCCGATGCACGCCAATCCCAAGACGTCCCTTGCCACTCGGTTTCGCCCACCAATTGCGCTGCCCACTCCGACGTTTGGGCCCACCTCAACGACGTCCTCATCCTCTTCTTGTCATCGGTGGAGACCGCCACGGCCCATTGGCCGTCGAGTGTGCGCCTCTTCCACGAACACTCCGCCCCGAGGAACGCCAATCCGTCCTCCCAATGGCCAGACACGCCCCATTCCCCTCGGCCTGATTGACGTGCCCACGCCATGCCCACATGGTTCCGCCCACACGTGAGTCCAACATGGGCCTTGGCCGCGGTGTGCTGCACCGCCAAGCCGCGAAGCGCTCCCTCCATGGCGGTTTGGTCCAGGCCTCGTGGGGCCCATGGCAGCATCACGTCACTGCCGCCCACAAACATGGCCAACCCAAACGACTGCATCCGGGGAATCGTCAACCCATGGCCCCATCCGACGGCATGGTCCCCAACGGCCACCGTCCATCGGTTGCGCGACCACGTCCAAGAACCGCCAAAAGTGAGTTCTTCATCCCATGTCAACCGAACCCTTGCACGACCCAACCGTCCTGACAATTCCTGTCGCACACCAACGCCATCCTGAAAATACCGGCGCTCTCGTGTCGCCACCAACCTCATTTCCACATCGGCATCTGACCGCCTCGACATGGCCAAACTCACCCACTTCGCCCACTCTTCAGAATGGATCAACCAAGTCGTCTCCACCTCAGTCAACCCTTGTATTTGCCACGCTTCCTCCACAGCCACGGGCCAACCGTGATCCTCCAGGTGTCGCGCAATGCACTCCGCTCCCGACGGGGAGCACGCCCCCAGTTCCACAGCTGCCGACAAATACCGCCGAACCGTGGCGTCCCGCCCTGTTTGGGCGGACAAACATCCAGACACGAGCATGCCCATGGCGGTCATCCGGACCCGCCGGATTGTTTGAAGGGGCGTCAAGGGTGCTCTTCGGTCAAAGTCACGCGCTCCCAACTCCAATTCCAAGACCACCCAGTGAACCGCGGGTGCTGCCGCACAAGGGCCCCCAGGGCGTGATTTGTCTCTGTCGACGTGAGGGCCGCGGCCGAGGTGCTGCTCGGACGTCCACTGCGCCTAGAAGCGAGTTTGGCGCGCCAACTCAGTTCAAACCTGCCGTTGGGCATGACCCATTGGAAAAACACCCTGCCCGTTGGCGGGGCCCACAGTCGCATGCCCCTCCACCACGACACTTCAGGACTCCATGCGATGAACCAAGCACCCCCAGTTGACCAACCCAAAGCGGGCATGCCCACGACCGGGTGATCCTGCTTGGGCCACCACCACATCTGCCACTCCCAAGGGTTGCCCCCCAAAAGCAGATTTCCGTCCAACGACCGCTGGGCGCGTCGCTGACCTTGGCCCAGGTTCATGCGCACATCGAAACGAAGGTCGCCCCAGGTGGTGCGCTGTTCGGTCCATATCTGCAGGCCAAGCGCCATGGCGCGTTGCCCCAACTCCGGCCATGAAGACATGCCGAGAGCGCCCATCCACTGGACCGACGTGGTGGGCGTCAAAGTCATCCTTCCCCCACATTGACCTTCCATCGACACCCATGGACCTCCCCCTTCGAGGGACGCACCGACACTCCACTCGTCCAATGGCGCCCACGGAGATTGGCCCCACAGTCCGAGGGTCCATTCCGTCCACGGCGTTCCGGCAACCCTTTGCCCTGCAGCGATCACCCCTCCGTTTGGACGCCACGACCGCTCCAAACGAGACGGTTCAACGAGTGGCTGTCCAACCACGGCCCACGGTTGGCACCCCATCACAATCAGCAATCCGCGCACCCCTCGTTTCATGTTTTGTCCTGCATCAATGGAGGACAAGGGTCGGGCTCATCTCGGCCTGAAAACGAGGCAATTCGCATTCGTGCGTCGGGTCTTGACAGGCGAGAAAAACCGCGTACCTTTGCCGCCCTCGAAGGGCGCGGGTGTGGTGAAATTGGTAGACACGCCAGACTTAGGATCTGGTGCTTCGGCGTGGGGGTTCGAGTCCCTCCACCCGCACATCTTCGAGGAAATCCCAAGGCACCCAGAAAACTTGCCCATGAACGTCTCCCAGACATCCCTCGACGACCTCCGAATCGAATTGGCCGTCACCCTAGCTCCTGAAGACTACATGCCGCGCGTCGACAAAACGTTGAAGAGGCACCAACGAAACGCCCAAATGCCGGGCTTTCGGAAGGGCAAGGTGCCCATGCAATTGATCCAACGACAATACGGTCAATCTGTGTTGGCCGAGGAGTTGAACCAAATGCTGAGCGAACAGCTTCAAGCCCACATTCAGGAGAACAAACTCAACGTTCTGGGCAACCCCATCCCCAGCGAAAACAAAGAAGACGCAGGAGATTGGAACAACCCCGACACGTTCACTTTTCACTACGAATTGGGACTCGCTCCTGAGCTGAACCTCGAGTTTGGCAAGAAAGCCAAGTTCATTCGCCACAAAGTGAAGGTGGACAAAGACGCCATCGATCGCCAAGTGAAGGATTTGCAGCGCCGCCATGGCAAGATGACCGACCCAGACAAGAGTGCGGACAGCGACATGCTGGTGGGCTCGTTCACCCAACTCGGTTCAGATGGCACAGCGCTCGAGGGTGGAATCACCAGCGACAGCACCATCAGCGTTGAATTCGTGGAGGACAAAAAGACCAAGAAGAGCCTCATCGGCTTGGAGCCCGGTTCTGAGGTCAATGTGGATGCGCGCAAAGTGAGTCGGGACGAAGAGGACATGGTGCGCATGTTGGGCATTTCCCAGGAGCAGGCCAAAGATCTGGCCGGGGCATTCTCCTTCAAAGTCAAGGAGGTGAAGCGCCTCGAGCCCCACGAGATCAACCAGTCCCTGTTTGACAAAGTGTACGGTGAAGGGGTGGTGACCGACGACAAAGCATTCCGCGAGCGCATTTCACAAGACCTCGACGGCCACTTTGACCGAGATGCCGAGTGGGTGTTCCGTCGTCGCTTCGTGGTGGACCTCATTGACCACATGAAAATGGAGTTGCCCGACACGTTCCTCAAGCGCTGGATCATGTTGACCAACGAAAACCCACTGACGCCTGAGCAGGTGGAGGAAGAGTACCCCGGTTACGCCGAGTCCCTGCGCTGGCAAATCCTGCAACAAACCGTGGCGGAGGCCATCGACCTGAAGGTGACGGCCGACGAATTGGAGGACGAGGCAAAGCGCATGGTGGGCGCCCAGTACGCCCAATACGGCATGCCCATGGACGAGGAAACCCTCACCAATGTGGCCAAAAACGTGCTCAACGACGAAAAAGAGCGTCGCCGCATTGCCGATGTTTTGGTCGAACGCAAAGTGGTGGACGACTTGAAAACACGGGTGGTCATTTCAGAGAAGCAAGTCAGCTTTGACGAGTTTGGCAAGCTCGCGGCTGAAGTCCGTTGATTCTTCCCCAACTGTTGTGAACAAACCTCAATGTGGAGCACCACGTTGAGCGCTCTGCGGTGTAATTTGGCATCAAGAAACGCACCATGAACAACCGCAACGAATTCCTGAAATATGCCGTCCACCACCGCGGCATGAGCAGCCACACCGTCGAGGACTACATCTCGGCCACCCACGGACCCACGTCAGGCCCCGACAGCATGACGCGCACCGTGATTGAAGAGCGGCCCATGCCGTTTCGCGAAGTGGACGTGTTTTCCCGTCTGATGGCCGACCGCATCATCTTTTTGGGAACCGGAGTTGACGACTACATCGCCAACATCATCCAAGCGCAGCTGCTGTTTTTGGAGTCCACAGACCCCGGCAAAGACATTCAGATCTACATCAACTCGCCGGGAGGCAGCGTGTACGCGGGGCTTGGCATCTACGACACCATGCAGTACATCCGCCCTGACGTGGCCACCATCTGCACCGGCATGGCGGCGTCCATGGGAGCCGTGTTGTTGTGCGGTGGCGCAGCGGGCAAGCGCACAGGGCTGAAGCACAGCCGCGTGATGATCCACCAACCACTCGGGGGTGCGCGTGGACAAGCGTCCGACATCGAAATCACAGCGCGGGAGATTCAAAAGCTCAAAAAGGAGCTCTACGACATCATCGCCACACACAGTGGCCAGACCTACGACAAGGTCTGGGAAGACAGCGACCGCGACTACTGGATGATCGCCGAGGAAGCCAAGGAATACGGCATGATCGACGAGGTCTTGGTGCGCACGAGCTGATGCTCTCAGAGTTGGGGTTTCACCCTTTTCATTCATGCCATGGCTGAACAAGAATTGAATTGCTCGTTTTGCGGACGGAGCAAAGACGACGTTGACATTCTGATTGCCGGGGCCACAGGCCACATCTGCAATCGGTGCGTCGAGCAGGCGGAAGCCATCGTGCTCGAAGAACTCGCTGAAAAAAATGGAACGCAGTCGGCCTTGGACTTCACGTTGCGCAAGCCCGCAGAAATCAAAACCTACCTGGACGATTTCGTCATTGGACAGGAGGCCGCCAAGCGCACCTTGAGCGTGGCGGTGTACAACCACTACAAGCGCCTCACCCACACGGGCAGCGACGATTCCTCCGAGGTGGAACTCGACAAGAGCAACGTCATTCTCGTCGGCGAAACAGGAACGGGAAAAACCCTGCTGGCCAAAACCATCGCCCGCATGTTGGACGTCCCCTTCTGCATCGCAGACGCCACGGTTTTGACCGAAGCAGGGTACGTTGGAGAAGATGTGGAAAGCGTGCTTTCACGGTTGCTGCAAGCGGCGGACTTCGACGTGCAAGCTGCGGAACGTGGCATCGTGTTCATCGACGAGATCGACAAAATTGCAAGGAAGAGCGACAACCCCTCCATCACCCGGGATGTGAGTGGCGAAGGGGTTCAGCAAGCCCTTCTGAAGCTCCTGGAGGGCACCGACGTTCAAGTGCCTCCCCAAGGGGGACGAAAGCACCCAGAACAAAAGCTCATCACCGTCAACACGAGCAACATCTTGTTTGTCTGTGGAGGTGCGTTCGCAGGCATGGAAAAGATTGTGGCGAGACGTCTGCGCAAAAGCACCATCGGCTACGCTTCGGCAGGCCAAGTTGTGGAAGAACACGAGGCGTTGGCCTATGTCGATCCCTCGGACCTGCGCGCCTTCGGATTGATTCCTGAATTGATCGGTCGATTCCCCGTCCTCACCGCACTTCGGCCGCTCAAGCGGGGTGCGCTGAGGCGCATTTTGACCGAGCCCAAAAACGCATTGATTCGCCAATACACCAAGCTGTTCGCGATGGATGGCATCGAGTTGACGTTCGATGCAGGTGCACTTGATTTGGTGGTCGACCACGCCGTCGAAAGGAAACTCGGAGCACGCGGTTTGCGCGGCATTTGTGAGGTGATTCTACGAAATGCCATGTTCGATTTGCCTGGCAGCGACACCCAAAAACTCAAGGTCACCGCGAAGTATGCCCAAGCTCAAATCGATGCACAGCACGAATCCTTTGAACCGTCCAAAGTCAAATCGAAAGGTGCCAAAGCTTCCTGACACGAGGTGCCACCGCGTAAGCGTCGGCATCCTGACATGCGCCGTTTTGTCGATGGTGGTCGGGTGCCAAACCGGAGACGCGACCAACAAGACGATGGCCGAACCGTCCCCTGCGTCTGCCCAGTCCAGCGCCATTTTCAAAGACGTCAGCAATGCGGACTTTGCCTCGCTCATGTCATCCCTCGAGAACCCCGTGGTTTTGGACGTCCGGACGCCTGAAGAATGGAATGAAGGACACCTCGAGGGCGCCACACATGCAGACTACTGGGGGGATGAGCAGGCCTTTCAACAAGCCTTGGATGCCATTCCTCGTGACCAGCCTGTGCTGGTGTATTGCGCTGGAGGGGGGCGAAGCGGTCTCACCGCCAAGGAACTTGCCGGCGCTGGACACCTCGAGGTGTACAACCTCGAGCACGGAATCTCGAGCTGGGAACAAGAGGGATTTCCAGTCGTCACAGGGCCGACCAAGACCTTCTGAAGGGGCCATTGCGCACGGTCACGATGTGAACCTCTTGTGAATAACGGGGGAGACTTTTTCCAGCGTTTCCCGCTTCTGAAGAGGTACTTTCGAGATTCCTCACAACCCAAATCCAACGAGAAATCTCAGCGCAGTGGCAGGAAAGGAAACCCCTTTGATGAAACAGTACAACCGGATCAAGGCGAAGCATCCGGACACTGTCCTGCTTTTCAGGGTAGGCGATTTCTACGAGACCTTTGGCAGCGATGCCGTGGCCGCCGCCAAGGTCTTGAACATCGTGTTGACCAAACGGGGCAACGGCAGCGCCTCCGAGGTGGAGCTCGCCGGATTTCCCCACCACAGTCTCGACACCTACCTCCCCAAACTTGTCAAGTCGGGCCTGAAGGTGGCCGTGTGCGATCAGTTGGAAGACCCCAAGCAAGCCAAGGGATTGGTCAAACGCGGGGTGACCGAGCTCGTCACCCCCGGTTTGGTCATGCACGACCACGTGCTCGAAAGCAAAGCAAACCACTTCGTCGCCGCCATCCATTGGACCGCCCAGACCGTGGGGCTCGCCCTGTTGGATTTGAGCACCGGTGAATTCCAAGCCGCAGAAGGAGATGCCCGCTGGGTGGACAGGATTCTTCGCAGTTTGGAACCCAAGGAATGGCTCATCAACCGGCAATGTGAAGGAGATGTGCGCGCCTTGTTTGGAGACGACGTCCCACGGACCAAACTCGACGACTGGGTGTTCACCGAAGCCCATGCCTCGGACTGCATCGCAAAGCAATTCGCCAGTGGATCTCTCAAGGGGTTTGGCCTGGACGACGCGCCGCACGCCACTGTCGCGGCGGGCGCCATTCTGCACTACCTCGACGCCACACACCACAAAGAATTGGCCCACCTTGAAGGCATCCGGCGCCTGCGGCCGGACGACGGCATGTGGCTCGACCGCTTCACGGTTCGGAACCTTGAAATTTTGCACCCCAACCATCCCGACGGAACCACGCTCGTGGACGTGTTGGACAGGACGTGCACCCCAATGGGTGGGCGGGCGTTGCGCCGTGCACTTGTTGCGCCGTTGACCCAACTTGACGCCATCAACGCACGCCACTCGGCGGTGGACCGACTGGCGGAGGAAGTCAGCCTGCGGAACGATTTGAGGGACATTTTGAAGGCCGTTGGGGACCTTGAGCGCCTGACTTCCAAGGCGAGTGCCGGCCGCATCAATCCGCGAGAGATGGGCCATCTCCGCCGCGGCCTTTTGGCCGTCCAAGAAGTCGCAGACGCCACCGCAGGCGAGGATGCGCTGCTCCCCTACCTCGAGCGCCTGTCGCCATGCAGCGCCTTGCTCGAGCGTCTCGATCGGGAACTTGTGCTTGAGCCTGCCACATCGATCGGCAAAGGGGAAGTCATCGCAGCCGGCGTGGATGCGAAGCTGGACGAGGTCCGACGATTGGCCTTTCACAGCCAAGAAGCCCTCGACGCCATCCGGGACAGGGAAGCCGAGGCCACAGGAATTTCAGGCCTGAAAATCGCCTTCAACAACGTCTTTGGTTACTACCTCGAAGTGCGCAATGCACACAAGGACAAAGTCCCAGAAGGGTGGATCCGGAAACAAACGCTGACGCAAGCTGAACGCTACATCACGGAGGAATTGAAGGCGTTGGAATCTCAAATCCTCAATGCCAAAGAACAAGCGGAAACGCTGGAGCACGTTGCATTTGCGGCGCTCGTCGCCGCGTGCGTGGCGGAAGTGGGTCCGCTGATGGCCAACGCCCGTGCCTTGGGATTGCTCGACATGTTGGCGAGCCATGCCGAGTCGGCCATTGAGCTTGGGTACACACGCCCGCGCATGCACGAAGGCCAAGGGGTGCAGATTGCCGAGGGCCGTCATCCCGTCATTGAACAACAGTTGCCCGCAGGAGAGACGTACATCTCCAACGACGTGCACCTCGCTCCAGATTCCCGACAAATCATGATGGTCACAGGACCCAACATGTCTGGAAAAAGTGCCTTGCTCCGGCAAACGGCATTGATTTCGCTGATGGCCCAGGCCGGGTCTTTCGTTCCGGCCAAATCGGCCGATTTGGGCATTCTTGACCGCATTTTCACCCGTGTGGGTGCCTCCGACAACATCAGCAGTGGGGAGTCGACGTTCATGGTCGAAATGAACGAGACCGCCGCGATCCTCAACAACCTGACGCCACGCAGTTTGGTGTTGTTGGATGAAATTGGGCGCGGGACGAGCACCTACGATGGAGTGAGCATCGCATGGGCCATCGTCGAACACCTTCACAAGTCGGAGGATTCACGGCCTATGACGCTTTTCGCAACCCATTACCACGAGTTGAACGACATGACCAAGCGGTTCAACCGCATTGTCAATGTCAACGTGAGCGTCAAAGAACTGGACGGCAAGATTGTGTTTTTGAGAAAACTTGCCCCCGGCGGTTCCAACCACAGCTTTGGCATCAATGTCGCTCAGCTGGCAGGCATGCCACGGACCTTGGTTCGACGTGCCAAGGAGGTGCTGTCAGATCTCGAAGATGCCCGAGGCACGCAACCCCAAGGCGACGACATTCACGTCCCCACCATTTCGGACGTCGAGGGTGGCATCCAAATGAGTTTTTTCCAGCTTGACGACCCCTCGCTGGAAGCCATCCGCGACAAAATCATGGAAGTGGACATCGACCACCTCACGCCGGTAGAAGCACTCATGAAGTTGCACGAAATCAAAGCCACCCTGACGGGAAAGACACGGGAGTCGGTTTGACGAGGTTGGACGCCGACACGGCGGACCTCAAAGGGTCGCCGCCAGCAATTCCAGTGGCTTCCAAGGCATGTTGCGTTCTCCAGCGATTTCCTCGTTGGTCAGGGTGCCGTTGAACATGTACACGCCCGTGGAAATCAGGTTTCGGTCCTTGATGGCGGGCACCACCCCGCCTTCTCCTGCAATGCCCAAAAGCATGGGGGCAAAAATGTTGCTCAACGCCTT
>Ga0163109_10003244_pt1 | contig 12455 bp, 10 predicted proteins | sample CRUFie1St13metaG_FD_108704 | JGI IMG/M metagenome (GOLD analysis project Ga0163109, IMG submission 108704) | Marine microbial communities from the Costa Rica Dome - CRUD Field 142mm St13 metaG | ecosystem: Environmental > Aquatic > Marine > Oceanic > Photic zone | place: Costa Rica: the Eastern... | reverse complement strand
TAAAGATAAATTATCTAAAGTTAATTCGAGCGCCTTAACTTCAGAAGAAAAAACAAAGCCTAAATCAGTCTGTGAGTAATACAAAGGCTTTTCTCCAGGAAAATCCCTGGCTATTGTTAACTCTTTTGTTCTGGCGTCCCATATAGAAATAGAAAACATTCCATCAAGATAGGAAAAGGCTTCATTGCCATAAAGTTCATACAAGAAAGGGATTACTTCTCCGTCTGAAGAAGTCTTAAAACGAAAATTCTTACCTTCAAGGAGAGATCTCAAAGATCCGTAATTATAAATCTCTCCATTATAAAGAGTTACTATCTCTTTATTTTCGTTGAATAGAGGCTGGGCACCCCCCTCTAGATCATTTATAGACAAACGTCTCATGCCCCCACAAAAGGGTTTGTCATAAAAAGTTTGCTGATCATCTGGCCCTCTGTGCTGAAGAGAAGCGAGCATCAAACTAAGGTTTTCCTCTGATCTATTAAATTCTCCGACAAACCCTGCGATACCACACATAAATATTCCCTAGTTTTTTTTTAAATATTTTAATTTCAATTGTGAAGAATTATTTTAGTGGCTAAGTCCTGCTATTAAGCACTATTCTGATAGGGTTGTTAAGAAAAATACATGACTTATCGTTAATGAATGACGTATCCCTAAATAGTTGAAAGTAAGGTTAGAGATTTATGAAACTATTTTGTAATAAGCAATCTAACTTCTCCATTGCCCCATATATCTTCGGAATAAGAGTATTTGTCTTTTAGTATATGCAAGTCTGTTGGCATACCAGATTTAGAAACTTCAATATTGGATACTTTTAATTTTCTGCAAATCCTTTCAACCTCTTCATATGTGCAATGTCGTTCAATAGGTACATACCAATTATCTTGAAAAATCCATCTATTGGTGGGCATTCCAATGTTGTCGAGCACCTTCTTTGTATAGTCTTGAGGAATCATTTTCATCAATTTGTTCATTTTATGTCTTGATGACCAAAAGAGACCTCCCTTTCCGTACAAGTATAAGTATATATCACCTCCGGGCTTACATACTCTTATTACTTCATGCAGACCCTTCTCAAAATCTTCAGTATGATGAATAACTCCATTAGAAAGAACAAAATCAAAGGTATTATCTTTAAAAGGTATATCCAAAACATTGGCTTGCTTAAACTCAAGATTCTTAGCTTTAAATTTTTGTCTAGCCAACTTAATACCGTCTACACCAAAGTCTATGCCGGTTACTTTCTTTGGACCTAAGCCAGCAAGGGCATAAGAAAATCTACCTCCTCCGCAGCCAGCATCTAAAATACTTTTGTTTTTAAAATAATTGTTGAGTCTAATTTTCTTAAAGCTCTTAAACCTATTTTTGATTAATTCGATAGTTCTTAAATTTTCTTCCTCTGTTAATTCTTTCCAAAATTTACCGTATACTCGACCTGATTGAATCTTAGGATCAGAAACTAAAACACTTTCATCAAGATCACTAAAATACGATCCTAATTCTTTACTACTTGTTAAAAATTCTATTAAGTTTTGCATGACCTTGATTAATCTTTTTACATGATTCTTTTGCTTATAAGGAATGTGAGGATCCACATCATAGAGATTTCTTGAATATTCATGCATGGCGATTACCGCCAGATAAGGGTGAGATTTTATAATTTTTCTTACTTCTAGAAATAATTTTTTTTCTAGGGTGAAGAGAATCTTCTTGTTTGTATTGTCCATAATCAGCTAATCTAGAACGTCTTATATAGTTATTATGTTAACTTAGTAGCTTCAAGTTTTCTACACACCGATGACTCTATCAATAAACATGGATAGACTTTCTTTTCCATGGATCAAAGGAATATCGCGAGCAAAATCCAGGGTATCATCTACAATCCCTATAGGATCATAAAAAATTACAGACTTGTTTAAATTCTTAGCTATAAACGCAGGAGATGTAAAAGGGAAGCAAATAACTAAATTAACCTCACTTATTAATCTTCTTGGTGCAATATTGTTGATTAACAAAAATTTATCGAAGTTTTTAAGGTCGACTTTGCTAGACTTGAGCTTTTCTTCAGCCTTTGCTGCCTTAACAAATGAAACAATATTCTTCTCTTTTAGGGTTTCATTAATGTCTTCATAGAACTTTTTAAGTACATCAGAATTGGCATAAAAGTTCTCGTAAGGTCCTTTTAAATCTTGTACACCAAATATGGCTATGTCAGCTTCGTTTTTCGGTACACTTAATTTTGGCGAATCGCTTATATTGATAGAACCTACTAATTTAATTTTAATGTTATCTTTTGCATTCAAGAAAGTTTGAAAAGATTTCTTAGAGAATTCATCATAAGCCCAAATCTCTGAAGGCAGTAATGTAGGCGGCCATCTTGAATTTACATTTTGATTTTCTTCCATACTATAAAAGGAATACAGAGCAGGCGAATCGTTTGGTGGCTTCAAAGAAGACCAGAAATAACTTTGTGAAAATTCAAAAGCTATGAGATTCACATTTATTTTCTTTAATATCGCAATTTCTGGAGCAATAAAAAATCCAGAGTGGATAGGGTAAATAACATTTTTAGGTCTTTTGTCCTTGCATATTGTCAGAAGATATTCTGCTTTTATAAGCTTACTGGCAATAACAATTGTTAGTTTATTGCCAAATAATAAGCCTAAACAGCCCTTTGATAGCAAATAAATACTTTTTAAGAAAAAGAATACTCTTGCCGGCAATTGAAGAGAAGATTCGGCTTCTGTTCTCTTTGTCTGACGCGAAGATTTATAAGGAAAAAGATCAGTCTCATGTATAGTCTCTCCTTTTTTAAAATTCATAGAATTCAAAAAGTATCTGAAATTAAATACCGACGAGTCATCTTCTAAATCAACTTCTTTCACTCCATAAATAATGGTTTTACCCTCTAAGTTCATATTTCTGAGAAAGGAAAGTAGCAAAATAATATAAAAATTTTTAAAGACTAATAATAAGGCGTAAAAGAAACTTCGAACTTGCCATGAAATTAAGGAGCCAAAAGTTAGATTAGAGTTTAAAGTTAAAAAAATACTTGAAGGTAATAGAAAGTCCTTCGGGATCCGGATATCAGTTTGTTTTTGGTCAACAACTTCCAATAAAGAGGGGAGATAAGTTTCTGAGATAAAGTGATGGACGCCTGTAAAGGAATTTCCATATATTCTTTTCCAATCTTGCTTGAGTGAGAATAAACTTAAATCAGCTTCATAAATCGCTGTCTTGGCTTCAGAAAAAGACTTTAAAAAGTATAAATGCCGATCAATTATGCTCTGTGTATTTATGCTCATATTTCCTCAAAACTAATGCTAATCCATTAATTTAAAGTTCTTCTTCTCTGAAATCTCTTTTAAAAAGTTAAAAATTAAAATACAAGAATCTTCTTTAACACCTTCAATAATATTGAAATTCTCATTTTGTTTGATCCAAATTTTATCTTCTGGATTATTTAAACCCTTTGTAAATAATCGCATAAAATCATCTTTTTTTGAGGTACCTTCCACCAACCCAAGCTTTCTGTAAATTGTAGTTACTTTTCCTTCATCGTCATAAGCACAGTCATGTTCTCTTTGTTTTGGTTCGTATAGCTCGATGACGGGTTTACCATGAAATTTTGCTTGTAGAATACCTGATGTCCAAAAAGATATGACTAAATCCATGTTAGAACAAAGTTTTAGCAAACTTTTGTTTGCTATATAAACTCTAACTTGATCATACTTACGAATAATTTCACTCAAATTAAGATTCTCTTCAACTTCTCTTGGGTGTTGCTTTATAAATAAATTAACTTGTTTAAATTTTGAACAAGCTTCAAGAATCCACTCTAAATAATCCATCTTATCTTTTCTTGAAAGATATATGGGGTGTACAGCTCTAGAAATTAACAAAATATTATAAGTTTCGTCTTCAACTTCCATCTCATTTCCAGAAACATCTTCTAAAACTCTATTTGTCCAATATTCATCTGTAAAGGTAAATCCAACGGTTGCAATTGAACTAAGAGAAAGGTTGTTTTTAAAAATTGTTTGGTCAGTCTGATTTGAGAGAATTAAATGATGTTTAGGATTCATTGAAACACTCCTGTTTAGGCTTGAAGTTGAATCGCTGAATATATGATTGCTATGAGGAAAGAAAATAGTATCAGAATTTTTTAGCCTCTTTTCCAGGTATTTTGATAGAGAACTCGCACCATTGTAATCCTTGAAAAGGTAGAAACCTTTTGAGGAGTTGAATCGATTCATCAAAAATGTGTAAGTAGATTTGAAATGAGCATTTATTGATAAGAAAGATAAGATTTTCTCAAAAGTAATACGATATCTGGAATTTCTAAAAATAACTACGTCAGAAAGATTATCCATTATTTTATAAAGCATAGAATCGTGATATGGAAAGAAACTTTGTTGAAAAAAATTATCATTCCAAAGAGTATAAAGTTCCGCGTTAAGTTCCAAACTCTTGAAACTTTTTTGACTCTCAAAAATTATAATGAAGTCTTTTTCTTTTTCCTTTAAAAAAAACCAAAATGGCATTATCCATTCGACCTCTCCAGCTGAAGATCTTATTATAAAAATAAGATTTTCTTTCACTCAGAATTCTTTATTGCTTGATGTTCCTCTAACAGTTTCGCGATACGTGGATCAACTCTTTCACCTCTAACTTCCACCTTACTTAACTGATCATCAATTTTTAAAAGTCCTATATTCTTGCCAAGAAGTTCATAATTCCTGATAAATTCTGGATGTGTCACTAACCCTAACCCCTTGATTGCCGTATAAGTCTCTTCCTTAAACTCTCGTGGTATATCACCACCGTCAATTCTAACGAAATTATCATTATCTTGGTCTTTGAAAATCATAGAAGGTTCTCTGATTGCGGGAAGTATAGAGTCATTACCTTCAAGCAAAAGGGTTTTAATTATTTCATCTAAGAAGCCTTTAGATCTAAAGGGAAATATTTCTTCTAAATATACAACCAAATCCGGTAGGCAATGGTTCTCCTCTATCTCTTCTAAAGCGTACTTTACTACCTCGACTATTGGTATGTGATTCTCAGACAAATAACTAGGCCTTAATGAAAGGGGTAAACAATTAAGTCTTTTAGCTTCTTCACGATTTTCTTCATCATCAGTTGTAATAAATACTTTACTGATGTACTTTGATTCAAGAGCAGACTCAATTGTATAGCTTAGTCTAGATCTATCTCCTATTCTTGCTGACAGTCCTTTTACCGGCAAGATAGCAACTATTTCTAATTCGGAAATATCAATTGTTCCGGTCTTAAAGTCGGTGCTATTGTTAATTATCCTTACAACATTCTTTAGTCTTTCTATATTTCCATCCTGATGAATACCGTGATAGTGAAAAACACTAGCTTCAGGTTCATATAAAATTTTTAATCCATTCTTTATGATTTCTTGACCCCAAAGTCTATCTTCAATATTAGTTGTTTTACTATCAAAAGGGATCTCTTTGAGAACATCCTTTCTGACTATAGAGTTGGCATTATGAAAAAAGCTATCCTTTATTTGAATTTTTCTATCTAATCCAAACACCAATAAAAGGTCTCTTTTGTCTGAAAGAGAAGAAAAGGTCATAGGTTCCTGCCTTCCATAAACTCCTGCATAAGAATCATCCTCTTCTATGGCAGATACTAAACTTTCTAACCATTTATCATTTACCGGTAAGCAGTGAGCGGAAATAAGAACAATATAATCTCCTTTTGCAATTTCAACTCCAGCATTTATTGATTTTCCAGGGAGGTAATTTGATATACTCACAATCTTTGTAACTCCAAAGGATTGAGCTTTTTCGACTGTTTTATCAGTACTCTCATTATCAACAAGAATAATTTCGAAATCTTGAAAAGTTTGTTTATGAATTTGTTGCAAACATTTGGCAATCCATCTTTCTTCGTTCTTAGTTCTTATAATGATTGAACACTTTACAGTCATGGTCTTTAAGTAATTTAATTAATAAATTTATTCGGGTGCTATTTTTAATAGGCTCTCACATACAAGTAAATCTTCTGAATTTTTCAACAAAAACGTTGTCCATTTTGATAAATCAACATTAAGGACATTACCTTGAAAAAGGCCTTTGAAACCATGTTTCTCCTCTTTTTGAAATGATTCGGAGTTCCATGCCATTAAAGCATATGTAAAATAAGACAGACAGGGTAAATCTTGAGTTCTTGCAAAAGGTGAATCATATATAAAGTTTATAGGCTTTCCCTCCATAAGGGCATGGTTAAGTAAAGGATAGGTTGTAACCATTGAATCGAAAACTGATCCACAAAAGGATTCTTTTGCGAGCTTTATATCTTCAATAGTTGTTAATGGGGAAGATGTATTTAACCAAAAAAGATTTGTACAATTTATAGAATTTAAGAAATTACTTACAACAGTCTCAGTTGTTGCATACGAACTCGCTAACTTCTTTTCTCGATGAAAAAATTTGATTCCATTTTTATCGGCAATTTCTTTAAAAAATTCATCATCAGAATTTATATAGATTTCATCGAAACTCTCAGATCTTTTCGCCTTTAGGACCATCCTCTCTACAAGATTGACACCTTCAAACAGCTTATAGTTCTTTTTTTTAAGTCTTTGTGAGCCGGCTCTGCATGGAATCATGCATATATTACTCAAACCATTCCTCCCCTATTCCACGGAATAAATTCAGATATTTTGATTCTTTCATTTTCATTGATTGTCGGCTTTCCAGAAGCATAATTCAAATTTAATGCAAATATAGAGATTATCTTACTCATGAACATTTACCAGGATTTCTTCGATATTATTATTTTCTTTTGGCATAAAGCATTACTCTCCTATAAATCAATCCAAGCTGAATGAGAATTCAAACTTTTTTGAGCCGCCTCTAAGACAGATGTGCTATGAATACTCTCATTAAAAGAGGGCTTAGTTTTTGGCATCTCCTCTAAAGTCATCCTGCCAGATATCAATAAAGAGGCTGAGTTTAGAAAATCTATAATGCTATCAATCCCGTAACCAGACCACTGTAGTTGGCCGCTTGAGTTCTTATATGAAGAGCAAAAATAAGGGTTTATTGACTTAGGGCTTTTGCTATCTACATTCAAATAAAGGCCTCTATTTTTTTGATCTGACTCAAACCTACCGTTTGTACCAATAAGTTTAATTTTTTGGTCAGAAGCAGAAGTTGAAGTGTCAGGGTCAACCCAGTTAGTGAAAATAGTCTGAATAAACTTTTTATTATTAACATTCTCCCATTCTATAGAACATTGTATTGCGTCATATGTATTCACTCCAATCTCATTTAGGTAATAGTCTTGACCCATTGCCGAAACTCTCTTAGGTACAGCTTCAGTTATAAACCTCATCAGATCAATATAATGAACACCTAAATAATTCAGTATATTAGTCTTAGAAGACCATCCTTTGAAATTTTTAGTTGGTATACTCTTTCGTTGACTATACTCAACTATACAATATAAGAGTTCGCCTATCTCACCAGATAAATAGCTATCTCTTAAAGCAACGTTGGCGATGTCCCAACGTTTATGGAATTCAACCCAAGACAATAAGCCTTTCGCATTAGCAATGGAAGTCAACTCATGAGCTTCTTCTAGATTTACGGTAAAAGGTTTAACCACTAGACAATGTATATTATTTTCCAAACAAAACTTAGTAATCTCATAATGTAAATGATCCGGAACGGCGATAATTGCACATGCTGGTTTTTCGATTTCTAGGATAGCTTTCTTATATTCTTCCGAATTATCTTCAGAATTAGGGCTAAGTACTAATGGGAGATTGCATCCAGAAATAGCCTGGAGCCTGTCAGTTTTTTCTTTAGCTTTTACTGTACTCTCAACCCTCGAACCGACTATATGCAAAAGATTAACTTTTTCTTTCTTCCTATTGAACTCATTAATAGCTGGAACAATGGTTCCATAACCATCTGTACCTTGACCAGTAGAATACATACCATTGCCGATTAAAACTAAATTCAACTTATTAGTCATATAACATCTTGGTAAAATAATTTTTTACCTATTTTTCCTTTTTCTATTTTATATAAAAAGTCTGAGTCAACCATTGTGCTAATTCTATGAGCCACTATTATTATAGTCTTTGTTCCGATTAATTCTCTAATCGAACTCATTACCTCTATCTCTGTTGAACTGTCCAAAGAACTTGTAGCTTCGTCCAAAACTAGAACAGATGGGTTTTCGTAAAGGGCTCTAGCTATACCGATTCTTTGCTTTTGTCCTCCAGATATTCTTACACCTCTCTCACCAACTGTTGTATTTTCTTTCTCTGGGAGCCCTTCAACAAAGGTATCTAATTTTGCTAACTTAATTGCAGATGTAATCTTTTCATTATCAATATCTTCTTCTTCTAAACCAAAAGCTATATTTCTTTTTAATGTGTCATCTGTTAAAAAAACATCTTGAGGCACGTAACCAATGCCTTTCTGCCAAGAGCGCAAATTTTTATCTAATCTCTTTCCATCAATTAGGATTTCCCCCGAAGATGGTTGATTTAAACCCAACAATAAGTCCAGGAGTGTACTTTTTCCTGCTCCACTTTCTCCGATTAAGCCTACACAAGAGCCTGCAGGAATAATCATATCTATACCTTCCAGAATAGTTTTGGAATCTCTATAGCTAAAACTTATATTTTTTAATTCTATTTCTGATGACAAGTTAAATAAAACTGATTCATCGTGAGAAGGTAAGGGATTATCTCTTATATTTATGAGCTCTTCATGAAGCGAATGAAGTATGGGGAGGGTGAATCTGACACTTTGCATAGAAGAGACTATTCTATTTATCGATGGCATTATCCTAAAAGCTGCTAAGCCAAATAAACCTAATAAAGGGACTATTTGTTGTATTTCTTTTTGACCTAACGTGTAAATAAAAATAAAAAGAACAATGCCGCTTATAGCTGCGAATTCAATAAAAATTCTGGGCAAACCGACAATTATGGACTGTTTACGATTATTGTTCGCACTACCAGAATTATGAGTACTATATATTTCTAAAAAATTTTGTTCTCTACCAGAAATTTTAACTTCTTTTATACCGGAAATACCTTGTTGAAGATGTTGTATTCTTTTTCCATCATGGTACATCCTTTCATTTCCCCATCTTTCAGATTTACCTTTGGTAAAAAATAAATAAATAGAACCAAGGAGTACCATAGCAGTAATAATAATCAGAGTAGCTAAGGGTTCAACAATAAGAAGTAATACTGTTATACCCAGCAAGACTAATGATTCAGAAAAAATAGATAGAGTGTTACTAATTGCACCTGTAAACTGCGTGACTTCAGAAAGCGTATTACGTATCAAATCAGAAGAATTTCTTGATAAATGGAATTCGTAGTCTTCAGATAAATAACCCTTAAAAAACTGATATGAAAGTTTCTCTTGAATTCCAAAAATATATTTGGCTTGATAAAACGTTAAAAATAAAAGAAATAGAGATTTCAATAAGTAAACACAAAACAAACCAAATAACATAAGAAGTATCAATGATTTATCAGATTGAACATTAAATGTATCTCTTATTGCATCCAAAATAAAGTTATCCGAAACCTCTGGAGATTGGGTTAAAGATGATAAAACAGGAAGAATTGCACCTATGCCCAAAGTTTCTAAAAGCATTCCTAAAACAGTAAGAAAGATTAAGTAAAAGGATGCTCTTACTTGAGATTTCGAGAGTATGCTAAAGAATTTTTGTATATACGAGAACATAAAAGAGAACGAATCTAAAGCCTAAGATCAGAATCCTCAGGCGAAAATACAGATTTTAGATCAAAGAAGATGCAATTATCACTTCCAAAACCTTTAATTGTTTCAATTCCCATAAGTCTAATATTTTTATGGGGAACAGCTAACAAGATTCCATCATAGTCACTATCTTGGATTTTTTGTATTAGCTCAATGCCATATATTTCTCTTGCTTCTGTTGGATCTACATGAGGATCATACACATCAACTTGTCTTACCTTCTTCTTTAAATTGGCATAAACATCAAACACTTTGGTGTTTCTTATATCAGGGCAATCCTCTTTAAAAGCCAGACCTAGAATTAATATCTTTGCATTAAGATTTTGATCAATAGTTTGGGAGAGTTTATTTAAGAATTTTTCTACAACAAATGTGGACATGCCGTCGTTTATTTTTCTTCCAGAAAGAATCATATTCGCATCAAATTTCAGGTTTTTGGCTTTATGAGTCAAATAGTAGGGATCCACTCCTATGCAGTGACCTCCTACTAAACCAGGCTGGAAGTTTAAAAAATTCCATTTTGTGCCTGCTGCCTGTAAAACTTTCTGAGTGTCTAGATCCATTTTGTCAAACAACATAGATAATTCGTTAATCAAGGCTATGTTTATATCTCTTTGTGTATTTTCAATGACCTTCGCTGCTTCAGCTATTTCAATACTTTCGGCTTTGTAAGTCCCAGCTTCTATTATGGTTTTATATAGTTCATCTACAAATGTGGCTATTTCTGGGTTTGAACCTGAAGTAACTTTCATAATATCCTTGAGTTTATGAACTTTATCTCCAGGATTTATTCTTTCAGGTGAATAACCACAAAAAAAGTCTTTATTAAATTGAAGGTTAGAGCTTGATTCAAGAATAGGAATACATACTTCTCGAGTTGCACCTGGATAAACAGTCGATTCATATATAACGACGTCTCCTATGTTCATATACATTCCTATCATTGCAGACGCTTTTTCTAAACTTGAGAAATCAGGTTCATTATCTTGATCTACAGGTGTAGGTACAGTAACAATATAGACAGAACAATCATCCAGAAATTTAGGATCATCTGTAAGAACCAGATTATCAGATAACTCAATTTCTTCTTTTTCTAACTGGCCAGTTCTATCTTTTCCTTGAGAGATTTCTTTCATCCTCTCTTGATCTTTATCAAAAGCTACTACCTTAAATTTTTTTCCAAATTCAACAGCTAAAGGTAAACCTACATAACCTAAACCTATAACACCAATTTGAGTATTTTGATCAATCATCGTTTTTTATTTTGTAGTAGTCTTTAAACCATTGAACAAAATTGTGGACCCCTTGCTGAACAGTTGTGGTAGGCTTGTATCCAGAAAGGTTCATTAACGCAGAGACATCTGCATAAGTATCAGGTACGTCTCCTTCTTGAAGAGGCAGCTTTTCTTGAATGGCTTTCATACCTAAAGAATCCTCTATAGCTTCTATGTATTCACTAAGTTTTACTGGGCTATTATTACCTATATTCAAAATTTGGTAAGGGCAATTACTACTTGCGGGACTAGGTTTGAAGGAGTCCCACTTTGGATTAATTTTTGCAGGTATATCACTTACTCTCACAACACCTTCGACTATATCATCAATATATGTGAAGTCTCTGGTGTGGTTACCATTATTAAAAACTTGTATAGGCTTACCTTCAAGGATATTTTTTGTAAATAAAAATAAAGCCATATCAGGCCTGCCCCACGGGCCATATACTGTAAAAAAACGTAAGCCAGATGTTGGCATCTTATATAAGTGGCTATAGCTATGAGCCATTAATTCATTAGCTTTTTTTGTAGCAGCATAAAATTGTAAGGGGTGGTCGGCACCATTAAGCTCGGAAAAAGGCATAGTCGTATTAGCACCGTAAACGCTACTCGTACTTGCATAGGTTAGATGTTCTATAGAATTATGTCTGCATTCTTCAAGTAAGTTAACGAAACCATTTATATTGCTTTCTACATAAGCTAGAGGATTCTCTAAACTATATCTGACTCCAGCTTGTGCAGCTAGATGAATAACTCGATCAAAGCTATGCTGAGCAAAAATGTTTTCTAATTCAACTGGATTAGCTAAATTAACTTTATAAAATTTAAAGTGATTCGAATTAGGATTATTTTTTAATTCTTCTAGTCTTGCTTCTTTAAGGGATGGATCATAATAATCATTTAAGCTATCAATACCGATAACTTTATCACCTCTATTTAGTAAATACAGAGAGGTATGATATCCAATAAAGCCAGCTGCACCTGTTACTAGAACTCTCATTTTTCTATGGATTTTCCTCTTGCAATTCCATAATAATCAAAATTAGTCCCTTCAAAGAGGTTAGGATTATAAATATTTCGGCCATCGATTATGATATTTTTTATTAGTCTTCGACTAATTTCCTTAAGATCCAACGATCTGAAAATTTTCCACTCAGTGCATATAACTAATGCCGAGCAATCTTCTAAAACATCTAGATGATTTGAAAATAAATTAAAATCTTTTCTGTCTAAAAACAGCTTTTTTGCAGTCTCATTTGCTTGAGGATCATAAGCATTAACTATACCTCCTGCTTGCCATATTGAATTCATTAACTCGATACTGGGAGCCAGTCTCATGTCATCTGTTTCAGGTTTAAATGATAACCCCCAAACCGCTATTTTTTTT
>Ga0163109_10003242_pt1 | contig 12463 bp, 9 predicted proteins | sample CRUFie1St13metaG_FD_108704 | JGI IMG/M metagenome (GOLD analysis project Ga0163109, IMG submission 108704) | Marine microbial communities from the Costa Rica Dome - CRUD Field 142mm St13 metaG | ecosystem: Environmental > Aquatic > Marine > Oceanic > Photic zone | place: Costa Rica: the Eastern... | reverse complement strand
GCCGGGCTTTTTGATTCAATCTGAAGAGTTATTTATTTTTCTTCACAGTACCACTGTTCCTATGCACATCATCAACCTTCTTGATATCTTCAGGAGAAAGCGTTGTAGCTTCTTTACCTTTCTCCACCGCTTTATCTTTCTTAAAACGTTTATCAAAGAATACCATGCTGACGCCTGCAGTAATGTTTACTCCTTGTGTGGCGGTGCCGACGATGATTGAACCTCCGTCGTAATTGGCCGCAACTGTTGCTATATCACCTGTAGTAGTGGTTCCAAGGTATACTTGTAATAGAGGCGTAATCCTTACCTGTAAGGCAGAGGTAATTATATCGGGATTATTCTCATCCAAAGTTCTGTAATAAGCACCTTTTAACTGAATATTTTTATGCAACCATAACAATGAGGTAAACCCTAAGTATTCATAATCTGTATTCGAGTTTGTACGGCTGGTGTAATGAACTCCTACATAGGTCTGACCTTTGAGGTAGTAGTTCATAGCTGCGTTAGTCACTTGTGGTACAGTATATTCATAGTCGAAGGAGGTGTTCTCAAGGTTAGTTTTTAGACCATTAGAAATACCTTCTGTAAAGCTCTGTACTTCATTGCTCACTGCTGCTGCAAGTGAATCTGTTGCGTTGCTGATGTACTCGAATCCATCGATGGCCGCACCTCCTGCAAGGCGCTTAGCAACATCCGTTGAAATGGTCATAGCAGAAGCTCCCAAGCCACTCATGCTGAACTGGAGGCTAAGCTTTTCAATAGGCTTGTAATTTGCACCCACCGTGAAAGTAGTAGTGGTGTTTACCGGGGGAATGATGCGGTTCGCAACTGACACAGCTGTATTAAACAAATTAGCTGTCGAATCTGTAGTTGCTATACCGTTTAATTCATTGACCAAATGAGATAACGAATCTATAGTTGCTGTAGCATCCAATAAATTGGTGGTGGCTACTGTGAAATCATAATTCACATTCATATTGTTACGTCCAGGAACGGCCGTGGCTGTACTATTGATATTGAATGCATCAGCATGCACTCTCATTCCTACAGTATAACCAATCTGATGTGCACTCACACCTAATCTAAGCTTGTTCTGCATGAAAGAACGCTGCAGCCCTACGAATACATCGTTAGTAATATCGAGCGATACACCGAGATCGCTGAAATCACCTTGGTAGTTTAAATTTAAGTTGCCATTGCCATCACCAAATCCATATTTAGCGAAGTGGGCGAGGTCCTTATCGAAATTAAATTCAAAGGCAACATTTTGTATGTAGCCGGCAAAAATGTAGTTTTTTCCGGCTTTAAAACCGAGGTGGAAAACATCAGCGCTAATTTCCCCACTAAGATTCAATGTATTTGAATTAAGGTTGCTCAAGTTGGCAAGCAGGTCCTTGGTAGCGAAAATATCACCCGCCGATTGATTCATTCCAACAGTAGTATTGAGTCCTGTATAGTTCAGGTGGAAGGACGTCAATGGATCAGCAGCTGGGTTGTGTGTTAAGTTATTGGCATTTCCCGATAGACCAAATGTCGTCAAGTTCTGCGCGTTACTAGAAACAGTAACGATGGTCAATAGTAGTAGAGCTATCTTTTTCATCTTGATTACTGTTTATATTCGTATTTGACTTGTACTTGAACCCCTAGGTCTAGTTTTAGTGTCGCATCGGTCCTTAGCTTTACCGGATCATTACCTGCATTATATGTGTTCATATTGGCTTCAGCGATAATATGTTTTGCGTTCAATACACTTAGTGCTTCAGATGCATCTAAGGCTAATTCGCTATTGAAAACATTTGGTGATGTTATTATTCCAGATGCATCGGGCGTCCCGCTTTCTATGACTACACCAAGGTCTTTCATTAATATCTCATTCCATGAACCATCATATAATTTGATTTGTACATTGGCATCTAGAGGTAGGGTAGTGGTCGCTTGCAAAAGAATTTTTGCGCTTTCTATTGTTAAACTATCAGGTAAATCAGCATTGTCTAAATTCTCAGCTAGAGTATCTCCGAAGGCTAACCCTGAGGCCGTAAAATAAAATGGCATTTCCATTAGTAAATCTCCGGAAATAGACGAAGCGCTGGTAACGAAATTATCAGTTCCGAAAGTGGCGACATCGTGATTTATATTCACCTCACCTTCATAAACAATGCTGTCTTTAGGTAAAGTGAATACATCTACAATTGAAGAATTACCATTGTCATATGTCAAGGTTCCTGTTGCGGTGTTTCCCAATGTTGAAGGATATGGTAGAACATAATTCGGACCGTTCAAAGAATAACCTACACCATCTTTAAACGAGGTGAAATCAAGTACCATTTCAATAGGCAGACCTATTGAGTTCGTTATATCCATCGATATACTTGGTTCCGCAAAACTTATTGCACCTTCGAAATTGTCCAAGAATTCAATCGCTAAATCGACTGTGCCAGGATCTATATTGATCTGTTGAGAGCCAAAAAATCCTTTGATATGACCAAAATTTATGTTGGCCATCTCGAATGTCATGTCTAAGGCATCTGAGCTATCAACCGTAACCATATTGGTTGAGCCTACTAAAGACGCATTAACTATTAGGGGCAATCGACTATGATTCTGAGACGGGTCTTGAGTCAAATCCAGAATAGCATTATTCATGTTAATCGATCCTATGGTTGTATTTCCTGCAGTAATTAAGATTGTCGTATCAATCTCACTACCGTTTTTATCAGAACCAGGAAATTTCAAATCTAATTCAACATCAACGCCGAGGGTGGACTCAAATTCAAAATCAAAACTTGCTGTGGAGAACATAAGCTCTCTTAATTCTTCACTACCTCCAGTGCTCAAATCGACAAACTGAGTATCAGATGATATGGTCTGAGAAGATATTTGAGTTACGGCAGAATAGACTTCTAATCCAGACGAGCTAATGTCCAACACCAAATTATCTGTGGTATCAACTCCAACAAAAGAAGTTCCGGAACCTGGTGAAGTCAACGATGTGATTTTGAATCCAATACTATTGGGTAATGTCTTATTTATCAATGATTCCGTATCGGTACTAGAGCCGCCATTAGGACTCACATTAGCCAAGGAATAAGAGACAATCGTATTGCCGTTGGCGGTGTTTACCAAATCTACATTCAAAGTTACTGGGACAGGCCAGTTATTTGTTAATTCTAGGGACAGAGTGCCACTAGAGAATGATGCACTACTGAAGGATCCAAAACCGCCGCTACCATAAGTGCCGATGTTTGTTTCGTTCATTGATGGAAAAGGTGCATTTGATCCATGAGCAGCATTAATTGCAGTCAATCCCGCATCAGCGGCAATATCACCTAGGGAAATGCTCTGTGACATTGTTACATTGTCCACTGCAATGGTTCCCATACTTATGGAATTTGAAGAAGGGCTTTGAGCTGGAATTTCAATAAGGTCATTCACATTAATGCCAAAAACACTGTCTTGTGCAACGACCACCTTGTAGTTAGTATTATCGTCAAATATTAGACTGTCGTCCGGAGCTAGTAGATGCTCCATAGTAAGATTTACGCTCCCCAAAGGGAAGGCCATGGAAGGTTCAGCGACGATACCCACAGTGGTGTCCACTAAATCTGTTTGACAACTGAATAAACCAAGAGCCCCGACAAGAGCGATGGAAAGAATTCTTTTCATAAGTAGAAACCTCAGGTTGTTTTAGTGATACAAAGTTAAGCCCTTGTAGGGTAATGACCTATTTATTAGGCTTTGAAGTAACGACGTAATCCTGATAATTGCTGCGACATATGGTATGCGGTATAGAGTTGCTGCATGCCACGTAGTATCATGATTATGGAAATCAATGAGGCATTTTTTCCCAATAAACCCCATTGCTCGGCCACCCAAAGGGCAAAAATTAAAGTAGAAAGTATGATAAATTCACGAGCATTTTTATTGAGCGCATCCCAACGAATGGCTTGCTGCCTAGCTTGTCCCCAAGGCTCAATAAGCTTAGTATCATCCTCAGTGTCCAATTCTTGTTGAAGTTCAGAAACCAAATGATGCTGTCGGTCTTGCTTTCTTTTAAGCTTGCTAATCATGAAAGACCAAAACAAAAGGATTGTTATAACAAGAGCTCCAAATTTCGGCATGAGCACGACGCCCAAAACAAGAAACAACATACCAGGAACGAATTGAGACCATCCTACAAAAAGGAAATTCAATCCTTGAGTACGTTTTCCAAATTCGAAACGCGCGGTTCTGTCGTTGGAAGAATTCTTGCGGAATTTGGTCATTAACTGGACCCTGATGGCCCCATTCTTATATTGACTGAAATATCCTAGTATGAGGCGAGTCAATAGAATAACCATTAAGATTACGCTGTATTCTAACCACTGAAACTCCAATTTAGCAATCTCAATGCTGGGTAGATCGAGAAAAATTGTTCGTAGCAAGGGTAAGGAAGCGAGGATGGGTAAAGTTTCAAATATTCCACTTAGACCTGTTAAAAGAAATATAGCACCTAGATTAGGTAATTGGTCAAAAGACCTATAAAACCTAATAGCGGCAACTATGGTGTTTGTTTCTTTCAATCTAATGGTGAGTTTTGGATAATTTCTATTCCGTAACCGCTTACCCCAATTCTCTTGATAGGATTGTTGGTAAGCAAATCAATATGCTTAATCCCTAGAAATCTAATGATTTGAGCGCCGACACCAAAATCTCGAGCGTCTTTACTGAAACTAGACTTTTGTTCTGTATTCCCTTTATTGAAGGAGCGAATTCTATGCAATAACCTATCGCCATTTGGCTCTTGATTCATGTAAATTATGGCCCCTTTTCCACGCCTATTGATGGCTTTTAATGATTTCTCAAGCTGAGAACTCTCGTTACTTGTCAGTAAGTGGAAAATATCGTTTGCCACACCAGCACTCTGAATACGCACTGGAATAGTCTCTTCATCTGTCCATTGCCCCATGGTCAGTGCAATATGCACTTGGTGATTCGTCTTTTGCTCAAAAGCGTGCAAACAGAAAATGCCGTGTGGTGTTTCAATCTCGAATTTTTCTGCTAATTCTATCAGGCTTTCCTGAGCCATTCTATATGCTACAAGATCCTCAATGGAAATAATTTTAAGTGCATGTTTAGACGCTATATCTCTTAGTTGCGACAAGCGAGCCATAGTGCCATCTTCGTTCATAATTTCCACAATGACTCCAGCGGGCTCTAAACCGGCTAAACGGGCTAAATCTACGGCCGCCTCCGTATGGCCTACACGGCGTAATACCCCGCCTTGCTTAGCAATCAAAGGAAAGATATGACCAGGACGCGCTAATTGCTCCGGCTTAATGGAAGAGTCTACCAATGCTTTCACCGTCATGTATCGGTCGTAGGCACTTATACCGGTTGTACAGCCTTCTCCAATGCGATCAATACTCACAGTGAAGGCGGTCTTATTGGCATCTGTATTGTTGTTCACCATGGGAGGGAGGTCTAATTCTACAGCACGTGCCGGGAGAATTGGCGTACAGATTAATCCCCGCCCTTCGGTCGCCATGAAATTGATCATCTCTGGGCTAACTTTGGAGGCAGCGGCAACAAAATCACCTTCGTTTTCGCGGTCTTCATCGTCAACAACAATGACCACCTTACCTGCTTTGATATCCTCAATGGCTTCTTCAATGGAATTAAGACTCATCCTGATTTCTTTTGGTGGGTTGCCATACACTGGATGACACTCCTTTTAAATAGGTTAGGTAACCTTGCAGCATTGCAAGATTCATGGCGCAAAAATACACCAAAGGACCTGCACCACGGTACAGGAGCAGTTCTATCAATAATAACGCTACAATTCCTGTAAAAGTTGACAATGCAAAGGGAGTGAATATTAGTGCTATACCCCCAATAAGCATGGCTTGAGGAGCCGTCCAGCGTAGGATCTTGTGGAATAAAAAGATACACCCAAAAGGAAGGGCATTCTTCCATAGTTGGCTCTTGAAACGTTTCAAGTTTTGATAGTTGCCAATACTGATACGCTGTTTTCGTTTGAATTCTTCCCGTAGTGATGTACTCACATCTTCATATCCAAAGGCAGTAGCGCTGTAGTAGATATTGTGATCGTTCTGAATGAGTTGGACGGTTTGAAAGAAATCTTCCATGAAGGTATGCGGAGGAATAGGCTGCCAAGCGGATTTCCTCATGCCGTAAAGACCGCCTTCCATACCCAGGCAGAAGCCGTATTTCTGGCTTTCAGATTGGCGTATTTTATTCTCAATAGTAAGGTATTTCCGCTCTGTAGTTGCTGTGGTGCCGGTGGCCTTTACCTTGCCGTAGGTCAATGTTCCCGCGACGGCGGTAGCTTGCGAGGTGATGATTGGACCCGCCAATTCCACCAATGTATGCTTATCAAAAATGATGTTCGCATCCGTGGCAACGATGATCTCACCTGAACACAATTCTACTAATCTATTGATAGTGGCGGACTTACCTGACCGCTGGGCATTAATATGTAGGTACAGGCCAGGATATTCTTTTTGCAACTCTCGAATGATATCGTCCTGTCCGTCGTCTGAAAGGTCGCTACCTATCCATACCTCGATGAGGTCTTGTGGGTATTGCGACGCGAAAATGCTTCTAATTTTTTTCTCAATAATAGCACATTCGTTATATGCTGCGAAGATTACACTCAACTTCGGATAGGAAGTAGGTGTGTTGATTTTCAGCGGTTTACCTGGAAAGGCCAATTGCCACAATGGATACCACAAGTAGGGTATGGAAATCCAAAGGAGACAAATCAAGAATATTGTTTTTGCTGCTAAGACCATACCTTTTCTATGCGTTGCAAGGTAGGTTGCATTCCGAACCTAGTCAAAATATCCTCTTGAGCCATTTGTCCCAAGGCTAAGGCCCACTCGGGATTCTGGATGAGCCCTACTATAGCCTCAACAAACTCGGCTGGAGACTCTACAATAATAGCCTCGGTTGAGTCCTTTGTATAAATTCCTTCCGCTCCAATAGCGGTCGATATAGACGGTACTGCGGCAGCACTGTTCTGTAGGATTTTGATGCGCATACCAGAACCCGCCAATAGCGGAATAACGCTGATTCCATGATCATGAGTGAAAACGGTTGCATTAGCTATGCGACCGTGAAAAAAGATGTTTTGTTGCTTAGGAAATTGGAAATTCTCGGGGGGATTATTTCCTGCTATGTGAAATTCAGCTTGAGGCACTCTGTTGAGAACCTGTGGCCAGATTTCAGTCATGAACCATTGCAGGCCTTGGATGGAAGGCGCCCAATCCAATGCTCCTAAGTGGTGGCAACGAAGCGGTCGAATGCTCGATGGTCCAGGTTTGGGCAGTACTGCTGTAGGAATAAAAGCAGCAGCTGGAGTTTGGGATTCAAACCACTTCTGGTCCTTTTCTGAGATGCACCAGATTTGGTCGACAGCCTGAGATAATTGGCTTTCAAACCTTTGCAATCTTCTCGACTGAAGCTTCAAATACCATCGTTTCAATGGATTTTTCTCGTTCTCAGCCAATCGTTGCCAAATTTCATGTTCAACATTGTGCGCACGTAAAATGGTTTGTTGCCCGATACGTTTGGCCTCTTTGGCATACATACCCATGAATGCGCCTTCCAAAACAACCGTATGAAAACTGTCGGTATCGAATGCTTCAAGTCGTTTTAGGAGCGTAGGAATGTAAAAGCGACTAACGTGGTAAGGCAAGTTGGTCGCCAAATTTCCTAGTGCAGTACGCACTTTAGGCGAGGTATTCCAAGCAAACGTCTCAAAATGTACTTTGGGTTGCTGCTGCTTACACACCTCTATATCCTTAAAATGCTTATCGGTATTTATTGCGAAATAATGCAGGTCTAATTCTTTTTTCATCAAGGTCTCCAACAGTCGGGCCATGGCAATAGAACTCCCGTCATCACTAGGATAGGGGAGTTTGTTAGACAGAATGAGAACCTTATTCTTCATTCTTCACTCCGTAAAATTTCGCCGATATTGTGCTAAACCACTCCCCAGAAATAAGGGCTTTATCGGTGGATGCACTGTAGGTCAACCAAAACGCAATGGGTGCCAATATCATCGACGGTAGCCAGGTAGCAATAAGAGGATCCATGAGGTCTTCACGTCCCATTTTTTCAAATGTTGTGTTTAGTACATGGAAAATCAAGAAAGCAATAGTACTGATGACCAATGGTAATCCGATACCCCCTTTGCGAATAATGCTGCCTAAGGGTGCTCCGATAAAGAACATGATCAATACACTAACACCAAGCGCAAACTTTTTATAATACTCGAGCCAATGGCGCAACCTAGTTTCATTGCGCCAATCCATCTCACGCTCCATTTGACGAAGGTAATCGAGGTTCGATCTGGCCAATCGAATGGCGTTTTGTGAAGCACGTAATCGCATGCCGCTGAGGAGGTTCTTCATAATATCATCCCTTAAGGCTTCAGTAGCATCTGCTGTCCCTGGTTCTATGTATTCGAACTTGTACTTCCCTTTAAAGTTTTTTTTGAAGTTATCCTCACGTTCTATCATCTGATTAAGTAGTGTGTCCGCTTTGAGCTTCAACTGTTGGGTATTGAGCATCATAAAGTCACGACGACGAGTTTTGTATAAGTTCGGATTATCAAACCCTCCAAGATTGAATCTAATGAAGGCGGTATCAAACTTACTACGCGCCCACGGCATCTTCTTTCGCTCCTGGCGATCTGCCTTGACAATATCCTCATACGTTGCGCCGTTGTGCAATTCTATCTCGAGGTATTGATCGTTGGCTATGGTACGCATAATTCCACTTGCGGCTGTAAGCACTTTATGGTTCCCTTTCTTATTTTCTTTATGGTCGTAGATATAGATATCTTGAAGTTCTTGTTCTCCATCGCCTGATTTTTCTCCAATCTTAATGGAGTATCCCTCGAATCCATTGTAGAAGATACCAGGTGTAATATGGAAGGCAGGCTTGCTCTTGGAGATGTTTATTAATAGGCTTTGGCCTTTTAAATTAGCCACAGGAATAACATCATTATAGAAGTAGAAAGCACCTACTGCGATTCCAATATTTAAAATTATCAGGGAACGAATGCCTCTGAATAAACTAATTCCGGAGCTCTTCATAGCCGCCATTTCGTAATGCTCACCGAAGTTTCCAAAGGTGAGAAGGGAAGCAAACAATACACTTACGGGCAATGCAAAAGGAACGACACTAGCCGCCCAATAAATCATGAGTTCTAGAAGTACGTACCATTCGATGCCTTTACCGGCAAGGTCGTCTACGTACTTCCAGACCATCTGCATCAAAAAGAAAAAGACCATAATTCCCACGGTGGGGAGTAATGGTCTTACGTAACTTTTTAAGACGTAGCAGTCTAGTTTATTCATTCCTAAAGTCGATAAAACCCGTCAAACTCTGTAGCGTTGATGTTGAACATCTCGGCACTTAAGGGTACATTCACTTCATACTTTTTAACCGTGAAGGTGGTATTGATCCCATTGGTTCCGAACTGAATGTAATTCTCAAGCAACATACTTTTAGTATCAACACCAATCATAATCTCTTTAACCTCCTCACTAACAACGGGTTTTAGGAGGACATATTGTATCGATTTGCCGCTATCTGTGGTTCTGCCTGCCATCTTGTAGCTGTAACCATTTTGGTAATTTTTCAAGATATCAGACGGACTTAAAGAAGTCTCATCACCAGATGCCGTTTTTTCTATTTCTTCATCTTCAGGGTAAATCAAATAAGCGTTTTTTCCGTCTGAAAGAAATTCAAATGCATCTGTTTTTATACGAACTTTTTCTCCATAGGCAAATAGTTCACCATCCGAATTTCGCTCTTTCATTCCTCCGTTACTTGGAGCAGCAATGGTATTAGTGAAAGAGATGTACTGTGTTTCAAGGCCAAGGGTTTTCTCGTATACCCTATTAAGCAAGTCTTTGGCTTCGTTATGGGATTGTGCCACTGAAATGAACGGCAAAAGAAAAAGGACTATTATTCTCATGGGGGCGAATTTACGCATCTCCGCTCAATTTTTGTTCTAAAGCCATTTCATCAGGTATCAATACTTGTCGAGCCTTCGATCCTTCGAAAGGACCTAGAATGCCTGCAGCTTCTAATTGGTCCACTATGCGGCCAGCTCTGTTATAGCCAAGCTTTAGTTTTCGTTGAATCATGGATGTTGATCCTTGCTGAGTTTGAACCACTAATCGAGCTGCATCTTCAAAGAGTACATCCCTATCGGACGGGTCTATATCGCCTACTCCACCACCTTCTTCACCCACGTATTCTGGCAGCTGGTAGGCTGTAGGATAGGCTTGTTGGTTGCCGATAAAATCACAAATCTCTTCAACTTCTGGAGTATCAACAAAAGCACACTGTAATCTTACTAAATCAGATCCTTGAGAGAAGAGCATATCGCCTTTACCAATGAGTTGATCAGCGCCGCCTGCATCGAGAATGGTTCGAGAATCTATCTTAGATGTTACACGGAAGGCCGCACGGGCCGGGAAATTCGCTTTAATTATACCGGTAATTACATTAACAGATGGACGCTGTGTAGCAACGATTAGGTGAATCCCAATAGCGCGGGCAAGTTGGGCAAGCCGGGCAATAGGCATTTCTACTTCCTTGCCCGCGGTCATAATCAAATCTGCGAATTCGTCAATGACCAGAACGATATAAGGCAAGTATTTGTGACCTTCTTCAGGATTTAAACGGCGTGCAATGAATTTGGCATTGTATTCCTTGATGTTACGGACCATAGCTGATTTGAGCAACTCATAGCGGTTGTCCATCTCAATACATAGGCTGTTCAGGGTGTTGATGACCTTCGTAGTATCTGTAATGATGGCTTCGTCTGAATCAGGTAAGATTGCTAAGTAATGACGTTCAATCTTGTTGTACAGCGTGAGCTCAACTTTTTTCGGATCTACTAGAACGAATTTTAATTGGCTCGGGTGCTTCTTATACAATAAAGAGGTTAGAATGGCATTTAGCCCTACAGATTTACCTTGTCCTGTAGCCCCTGCCATCAAAAGGTGAGGCATCTTAGCCAAATCAAAAATGAAATTCTCATTGGTGATGGTCCGTCCCATGGCTACCGGCAATTCCATTTTTGCTTCCTGGAATTTCTTTGAAGCAATAACCTGGCGCATGCTCACAATCTGTGCGTTCGCATTAGGTACTTCAATACCAATGGTCCCTTTTCCAGGTATTGGAGCGATGATACGAATGCCGAGGGCTGCCAGACTCAAGGCAATATCATCTTCTAAGTTTTTTATCTTGGAAATACGAATACCAGCTGCTGGAACAATTTCGTACAAGGTTACCGTTGGACCAATGGTTGCTTTGATTTCCTTAATCTCAATATTGTAGTTCTGAAGGGTCTCGACAATACGGTTTTTATTGGCTTCTATCTCCTCCTTATCGAAGGTAATCTGGCCATCTCCATACTGTAGAAGAAGATCAATTTTAGGTAATTGGAATCTACTTAAGTCAAGTTTAGGGTCATACTCCCCGAAATCTTTTACTTTTTTATTGATAGCCTTATCATCTTCTACCATTTCTTGATGCACCTCGACCTGCACATCGATGGTATCCTCCTCTGGTTCCTTTTCATTCTTATTGGAAACAGTTGTCGGGGAAGTGATGGGAATGACCATCTCTGGCTCGGGTATAGGTTCCTCTTCAACCTCAACTGATGCTGGTTCTGGAGTCCAAGGTTCATCGTCATTCTCTTCTTCGTTGAACTGAATCACTTGCTCTTGAGGCTTATCCACTATAGAAGTAGCTTCATCTGTCTTCTGCTTTTTCGGTAAGCGTAGGGTCTCCAGTTTTCTTGCCACTATAACGTATAGCAATAATGCAACGAATCCAATAAGCGCAACTCCCATATGCCCCACGATAATGGCCAAGTGCTGATAGACATAATGTCCAGAAAGTCCACTCCATAATGTGGGATGAGCGGGTACTACCCAAGCGATCAACGTACTTCCTATGAATGCGAAAAACAGCAGGTGAAGTAATAGTTTACCAGGCTTAATTCTCGTCAATGCGAATGCATTTCGCACACCAACGGCCATAAACCAAACTGGAAAAACAAGAGTGCTTAGACCGAAGCCACGCATAATGAATGTCCATCCTAACTTGTGGCCTAATAATCCGAATACGTTTCCAATACCACCGTGGTCATTGATTGAGGAGGACCATTGTAGGGTGAAGTCCTTGGACCAATTGGCCATAAAACTCAAACTAGAAACCAGCGTGAATAATCCTAAGAAAATGAACAAAACGGCCGTAAATACTTTCACCGTTGGGTCACTCTCGATGTCCTTCCAATTTGCATTCAATTGTTGAAACCGCATTTGAATTTTGGAGGGTGATTTTGTCTTCGAAGACTTTGCTTTTTTCGCCATAGCTGACTTAGGATGTTTTATCCAAAAATAATGTCTCAAGTATTAGTAAACTCGGGCGGTTG
>Ga0163109_10003240_pt1 | contig 12464 bp, 31 predicted proteins | sample CRUFie1St13metaG_FD_108704 | JGI IMG/M metagenome (GOLD analysis project Ga0163109, IMG submission 108704) | Marine microbial communities from the Costa Rica Dome - CRUD Field 142mm St13 metaG | ecosystem: Environmental > Aquatic > Marine > Oceanic > Photic zone | place: Costa Rica: the Eastern... | reverse complement strand
TCATGGTCAAAGAAGATTAGGGGGCATAGTTAAAATAGTGCGTCAAGCTTATGAGCCAAAACCAATTACCGAAGAACAGGAAGACATGCTTGCTAGGCTGGCTTCTGCTCCTAGTCTTCGTAGAAAGCACTGGAAGCAGCTTAAGAGATCTGGGCTAACAACGGAAAAAAAGATCTATAGTTTGTCGTCTTCTGCTGAGTTTCTCGTTAACATGATCACCACGGTTCATGGTCCACACATGAAGCGGCATCAGCTTCGCTTTTGGCACATTGTCCTTACTCACTCAAAGTCTTCTGCTATCATCGAGAAGTTTTGGGGAATGCATGTCTTTGCCAAGCACGACATGCCTGGAGGTCTTCGTGAATAAAAAGCCTACGTCTGGAGATCTTGTCATAGCCACGTCAAAAAGATTTTTGGTTAACAATGCGACTAAACCTTTGACACACAGAGGTCTATTAGTAGAAATATTCGAAGAAAGCCAAAAAATAGGAATAGCGCAATGTCAGCTGAACCTAGGTTTGGTTTGGGTCGTAATGGATTTTCAGGGCGTTCTGTGGAACTGCCCTGACGATCTTTGGAATGTAGACTTTTTTTCATTTAAATCCCAAAAAAGTTAAAAACCTCTGGTGGTAAGTTACATTACTTATGTAATCAACGCACAAGGAGTGTCTCATGACGAACGACATCAAAGAATCTTTTGTTGCCTTTTTGGCCTTCACTTTTCTTTTCGGCATCTTGGCTGCAGGCCTGTTGTGGGCTGACCACAAGGAACGTGAGCTCGGAATCTCTGGCATGTCTTCTGAACGTATTCTTGCCATTGAAGAAATGAAAAATAAGTAGTCTGGAGCTTGCGTGATTGAAAAAGGCAACAACATACCAGTCTTGATTAAGGAGGTGCCAATCAGGGCAGCGCTGCTTCAAGAAGCGGAAACAGAGACTGTCTACGGCATCCTTATAAAGGATATGTACAGATATCAAGAAGATATTCAAAGCAAGGTGCACCTTGTTGACGTCCTTGTAAATGGTGTCGTTCTAACGTTCTGGAGACCGATCACCACGGACCAGAGTACAGAATATGATATTGACATGCCCGGCTTTTGGGAAGAGTGCACTCCTAACGGGAGGGCATTTAGTAGTTTCGTGATCGAGCAGATCAAGCAATGATCCAAGTCGGCGATCTAGTTAGGTTTAAGTTTCCAGCACAGACTGCTGGTGCCCTGACTGCTTTAAAGGTCGCAAAAAGAATGGAGGCCAGAATAAATAAAAGAACAGGCCTGGCTTTGGAAATACACGGTGGAAATATCCTGGTAAACTTTGAAGGTGACGTAATCCTAGTGCATGTAATGTTTTTAGAGGTAATCAATGAAAACCGGTGACTTAGTAAGATTTTGGTTTGTTGGTTTTGCGGACGGCAAAGATGAAGCGCCGAAACAGGTGATCGGCGTTTTGATTGAATATCATACATGGGAAAAAGTAGGTACAGTACTTTATGACGGAAAAATTTTCCGAATAAGGGCTGAGAATTTAGAAAAGGCAGGAAAGAAAGATGCAATTAAGTAATTTAAAAATTGGTAACACAAGGATTGGAAGCCTGAAAGAAACGATGGCAGCTCCAGAAAACTGGTGGTGTTCCACAGTTTGGAAGTTTAACTTCATTGTTTTTCCAACAATGGTTTTCCTAGAGTGGTGGTGTTTCTAATGAAGATAGGTGATTTAGTATACGATCCATGGCTAAAGATGAGAGGTTTGATAGTGGGAAAAGATTATGTGACAAGTATTGGTACACCTTTTGACTGGGCTGTTCTTCTGTTTTCCGGTTCTATAGAGGGTTTCGATACTATGCAGCTGGAGTTGATTAATGAAGTTAGGTGATATAGTTTCCCACAAAACAAACTCAGATTGGAAACGTGGAAAGATCTACGCAATTATTCCAGGCGACAAACCCATGGTTACGGTCATGTGGGGCAACGGAGATCTTGAACATTGTTCGTTAGATGAACTCGAACCTTTAGGATGGAACATATACGAGAGAGGGTACTAAAACTAGTTATGGAAGTAGGTGATTTAGTCAGAATGAAGATAGGGAAAAACTGGCCTAACGGTGGAAAGCTTTACCTAGTTACAAAAGTCTACGATGTTGGAGGCTTAGTTTCGCTGTGTGCTTTTCCAACTAACCAGGTATTTAGGGAAGACGCTTTGGAGGTGGTTAGTGAAAATAGGTGATAGAGTCAGGATGGCTCCGATGTGGAAATACGATGAAGCTTTCGGAGTGGTTTATCAAATCAAAGCTGACGGCTATGTTGTCGTGATTTGGGATGACATCAATGGAGATTGGCACTATACTCCAGAGCAAGCAAAGAAACTGGAGATAGTCAGTGCAAGTCGGTGATCTAGTGTTTGAAATACCTTTGGGTAAAGATTGGTTTGAAAACAATCCATGGATGCGCAATAGCGAAATTGGAATAGTTGCAGACGTTATTGACGAGGACCTTGTTTGGGTTCTCTGGCCTGATGGCACATTAATTCAGACGGAATGTCAATTCTTGGAGAGATGCAATGAAAGTAGGTGATTTAGTTACGTATGGGGATTGGTATCTCCACAATATTCGTTCACCAGAACGAAGGATAGGGGTCATTGTAGACTCATCGACCCAAGACACTTGGTTTGTTATGTGGTCAAAACACGAGCACGAATGGGAATGTGGTGAAGACTTGGAGATAGTAGATGAAAGACGGTGACTTGGTAATGTTTAACAACTCCTCTAGTAGATATTCTAAGTGGTTTTTCGGCCGCTTTGCGACAGTTGAAAGCGCCACCCACGATACCCACTGCAGGGTTCGATGGATAACGCCTGTTCCGTATCACGGCAAGTTTGCCACTGTTTCTGATTTTAAAAAGTCTGATTTTGAGGTATGCAAGTGAGCCAGGTAGAAGATAAGCGACAGCCTCCAGAAGTTGGAGACATGGTCTGCTGGTATAACATGTATTCTGACGGGATCGTCCAGAATGCCGGCTTGGGCATCCTAATGGAAAAGGAAGAAGAACATCATTGGGGAGAGATTCGCACTCAAAGATATTATGTATACCGCTTGAGCCCTAATCTAGACTTTAAATGGTTTGACTCTTGCGACGTGGACTTACATGACCCGTCGCTCTTTTGACCAGCCACACCTGAAAGTGGGAACACTCGTTCTTATAGCGGGTGGTATTCCTGGTGTCATTGTATCAAGGCTAGATAAACACTATTATGAAGTCCTGACCGAAGGAAGGGTTCAGCGTGTGCACAGAAACGACATGGTCGAAGAAGACTAAAATAATTTGTAAATCAAAGAAGCATTCAATATAATAGAAATAACAAAAGGAGTAGTTCATGAAAAATCGCCCAAAGAGATTTCCATTGGCAATTTGTAACGACGGTTTTCAAATGTCTGTACAGGCACACAGGGGCGCATACTGCACCCCAGACAACGACACCGGCCCATGGACGGCGGTGGAAATAGGTTTTCCTAACAGGAAAGAAAGTCTGCTTATGCCATTTGCAGAAGACCGTGAAGAGCCTACTAACACCGTCTACGGGTGGGTACCCCAAAATATTCTATGGGATGTTATCCTGAAGCACGGTGGTCTGCGTGAAGGTTGTCTTATTCCGACGACTTCTGCGACCTAGGAGTTAGAATGTCAAAAAAAGGTAGTGTAAAATTTATAGACGGAGTTAATGTTTCTTACAGAAATTTTGGCATCAGGAAGGAAGCTTTAAAGACCGTCGCCAAAGCTGAAGATATTCAGGCATTTATGAATCTTCTAGATAGGAAAGAGGCTCTCTTTGCAGAAGCCAGAAAGAAGGCTCGGGAGCAGGACCGGTCATGGTATTATGCCAAGCCCTCATGGACAGACCTTCATCCAATCGACACGCAACTAAGAGGTTTTAGAAAGTACTGGAGGAACGAGTATACTGATTCATTCCATGATGGCATTTATATTGCAAGAACTAACCTATCTTGGGAATACGGAAAGTGTATCGGCGAGTTCGGTAGTTCCTACCAGAATAACGTTATTCCAAAGGGTACTCTGTTCTTGTATGTTCAACATGACAGAATGGGGAACATTGAACTGATGCATTCTACGACATCAGAAGTTATTAAGATTACTAGAGGCAGCTCGAGCTGCGATAAATTCGTTAGGTACGAAAAGGAGAAAAAAAATGACACCGTTTAAGGAACTTAAGAAGCCGCATTCAAAGCACCCGGTTGAACGCATCATGGAAGACATTGTTCGTTCTGCTCACTGGGACCGTCCAGAGGAAGAACAGACTGAAGCCTACAACGAGCTGATGTATGACTTCTTTGACACTATCCGCAAGAGGATTACGAAGCAACAGCAGCCGCTCAGGATTTCAGAGGGAAACAAGGTTTGGAAGAACTATCGTAACCGGTACTGTTCAGAAGAGTATCAGCAGGCAGAAATGGATCGTATCTGCGTAGAGATGTTTGATCAGTATACAGGCAAGATTCCTACAAAATTTGGAAAGGAATAGTGTCGCGTCCAGTAGAAGACGTATCCATAGACTTTAGATATCTCGTCACGCAGCCTGACCTAAATGCTCACGGCACTTTGCATGGCGGGATACTAATGAAGTGGGCAGATGAGTCCGCCGGCATGCATGCTAGAAAGGCTACAGGGTATGTTTGCGTCACCAGATTTATCGATAAGATTAATTTCGTCTCTACCTCTGGACTAGGAACAATTGTTAAAATCGAGTCCAAGATCGTAAAGGTTGGAAAGACTAGTCTGACTTTTCAAGTTAGGGCTGTCAATGACATAACGCAAGACCTGATAGCAACTATCGATGAGATCGTGTTTGTTTCTATCCATGGGTTACAAAAACCAATTCGCCATGGACTGTATCTTGCTTCCTGACTATGCCGACATATTTGGAAACGACACTGTTCCTACGGACAAAATTGAGTTTTTGCCTGAAAACAGACTGACCTTTGAAGATCTTAATGGCATGGTACCGGAATGGTGCGATGCAGGCAAATTGGTCCGGGTCGATAAAGACTATTTCGAATATTACTACGATCAAGAAGATTGCGAAGATCCGATAGGGATGATAGTAAACTATTGGATTTTAGACCTTGAACAAATGGATGATGAAGACTATAATGACATTATCGACCATCAAGAATGGCTAATAATAGATGTCATGTTTAATGGCGAAGTACAAGAACATGTGCCAGTATATGTTCTAAGTGAAATTAAAAAAGGAGAAGAAAATGCCTAAGCACAGTATCGGGGATATTTCAAAGCGAGTCGAACTTCTCGAGAAGGGGTTGGCAAGCGCAAGGTCGACTGCAATCGCAGCTCTAGTAATTGGGGGACTTGCCTTGTCAGGCCTAGGCCTTCTTGTTGCACTTTAAGGAGTCGGCCATGAATTTAGAAGACTACGATTTTAACACGGAGATCAGGGGCACCTATCTCGTTGATAACGACGAGAAGTTGCAGACAAGAATTCAAAGGGGCCAAAACAAGAAGTTTATCATTAGTTATCTATATGCTAATCCTTGCGTAGTAGCAAACCGTTGTAGGAAGGATCTTTTACGCTGGAGAGGATACGTTGTATCTGACAGCAGCCGTGGACAATATGCCAGTTACTTCTACGATGAGTATTACCACAAGTGGTACCACAAGAAATTTTGGAATAGCACTGTTGACGAGTCTGGCAACCGACGACTAAATCTTACGGTTGAAGGTATGGCAAATGTAGATCTCGAACTTGCAGAAAGAATTAAGGCCTGGCAGTCTGAGTCTTTACAAGAGCGAACTAGAATCCTAATCTCAGATCATGAAACTATCGATCATCTTGTGGGACTTCCTTATAAAAACATAGTTTCCAAAAAAAATTAAATAACCGTTATAACAAGTTACATTGTATATGAAACCAACAAACAAGGAGTTTGTCATGCGTGTACTTTTCTGCCATGGAAAAGAAGGCACAGTCAATGGAACCAAGGCAACAAGGCTTAAACAAAACTTTGATGCAAGGGTGCCAAAGCTTACGAACAGCTATGCGAAAGAAGACTTTGAAAAGGACCTTGCTCTGGTCGAAGGACTGGCCAGGGATGCAGACGTTATTGTAGGGAGCAGCCGCGGTGGAGCTATCGTCGCTGCGCTAAAGACAAACAAGCGCAAGGTCCTAATCGCTCCTGCCATCCGTAAGTTTGACGTCATCCCGCAGCTAAGGGCGCAGGACACTATCTTACACTGTGCCAACGATGATCTTGTCGACTTCGAAGACAGCCATGCATTGGCCGATGTCTTTGGTGTAAAGCTGATTGAGTGCGGCCTGGACCATCGTATGAGCGACGAAGAAACGATCAACAAAATCATTGCAGTCATCAAAGGAGAATAAGATGAGCAATATTGCAGACTATAGAACTATTTCATACTTTGATGTGGAGACAACTTCCCTTGATCCTAGCAAGGGAGAAATCATCCAAATCTGTGTTGTCACGGAGGATCGTGAAGGCAATCTTGAAGAATGGTCGACCAAAATCCGGCCGAGGCTTAAGGAAGGTACATATAGCCGATCTGCTCTGAAGATTAACAACTTTAATCCGAAGGAGTTTATCGATGCACCAATTTTCGAAGATGTTGCAGACCAAATTATCGAGAAGCTCCGTTGGGGCCCGATTGTAGCCCATAACGCTCAGTTCGATATTTCTTTTATTGAGTCAAATCTTGCAAGGTACACTGATTGGAAACCTGGACAGAGAACAGATTATGAAAAGCGGACTTATCGTCTAGGATATCCGGTTATCGACACTGTTGCCCTTGCGTATCTGCTTGTGCCTTCTGAGAGGCAAAGTCTTATGGCCCTTCGAGAACATTTTGAGATTGATACCGATGGTGGCCACGAGGCCGTAAAAGATGTGTACGATTGCCGAACTATCTTTTGGTCATGTCTGCAAAAGTGCCTAGAAGTAAGGTGACATTTTCTCTCATAAATCATATAAGATATTAGGGGGCGTAACATAATTAGAAGCATCACCAATGAGGGATTTATGTCAGTGCTTAACGTTAAAATGCTGTATGGGATTATTTGCTTCATAATAGGACACACAATCGGCTGGTTTGCTGGAAACTCACAATTGGTTTGGAACTACTGGGAAAGTAAACCCATTCTAGCCACGATAGTTTTTGGCACACCAGCTGGTCTGGCTTTTTGGTACGGAACTAAGTTCTGCTTCGAGGCAACTGGGGAGCTCTGGAGTGTTAGATTTATTGCTGCAGTTTTTTCATACGTCACATTTCCTATCATGACTTGGTACTTTCTTGGCGAGTCGATGTTTACCTTTAAGACGCTAAGCTGCGTATTCCTTGCTTTTCTAATCCTGGCAATACAGGTGTGCATAAAGTAAATTGCATTCATAAAAGCCCGGCGTTCACATATTTATTTTTATGTGGGAATGTGGAGACAAAGTGTTGGTCTTCAGTGGTGTAATAGATTCGTCCGGTACAAAAACTGAAGTAGAGATAGGAACGATCAAAGAGGTTGGCGAGTTTGAGCTTTTGGTTACACTCGGTTCATCATGGAGCGGGCCAGCTAGGATTCATAAAGACCGCTGCATGCCGATACTAAGGGGTTTCTCTATACCGAAGCCTTCTCCACTACCTGAGCCTGGCGATCTGGTTTTAATACACGATTGGAGATACGGCTCCAAAAAGCATCATGAAAAAAAGATAGGCACTGTGCACTCCATCAAGTTCAGCTCCTCTGATCCTGAAGCAATGGTTATGATATCGGGAGAGCTGGCTGCTTTTGACTTGACGAAATGTTTTATTTTACAGAGAAATCCTAAAAAAATTGAAGAACATCCCTTGGTAAGTTACAATATAAATGTAACCAAAAAAACCAAGGAAGACCAAGATGAGGAAGTCGAGATCACTAAGACTGGCCCAAGCAAAAGAAGCCCTTGAAGATTTTAAGTCTGCTGGGCTTGAAAACTCTACGTCTGCTGGAAGGTTTCTTCAGGACGTTATTCCAAGAATGGAGCGTGGCAAGTATCCTACTAAAAGGCAGCGTGATTGGCTGGACACCATCATTGATTCTGGACCGCCAGAACCGCCAGAAAACAGCAAGGCCCTAGTTGAAAAGATTGACATTGCCATGGCAGTCGATGGAATCCAGTTCAACCACATTCTTTCGGACTTCAAGTCTAGGCTGATCCGTGGTTACGATCTGTCCGAAAAGCAGTTGGCGTTCTGTGAGAATCTTATCCAGAAGGCAGCAGATATTCAAAGCGGAAACATCTGGACTCCCGATAGCGAAACCCGCGCTAACTTGGAACTGGCTGTAGAGCTGTCTAAGTGTTACACTACCACGTACTGGAGTACGCACCCAGGTTCGTACCAAGCCCTGTCAGCATGCTCTAATTGGCTAAGCGGTTCTACTACATACGTTGAAAAATATCACGCAGATAAACTTCTTAGGACCATGGCTAAGAAGATCAAAGAGATTAAAGAGCCCAAGTTTCTCCCTGGTGACATCTGCTACTTTGGTAAAAATAATGATGTCGGCATCGTAATGTCAGAACCCTATGTTGCAGCTACTAACCACTCATCCTTCTGCATCGTGTGGGACGTTTTGATTGAAGGCACGGTTCAAAAAGTCTCAAACGCCAAAAAGAGGAGGTCATAAAATGCAAGATTACATTATTCCTGTTCCACTCGGAGCACATATCATTACCCTTGCTGACGAAGAGCTTATTGATGCCGTTTCTCATTATGAAGCCAGAAGGGAATATTGCAAGTGGACTATCAACGAAGCCACAACCGCTTACTACAGGGTTGTCTTGGGGGAATGGAAGAGAAGACATGAAAATAAACACTTGCCGAGGAAAGCTTTGACCTACAAAGATATGAAACAATATACAGAGGACTTTTATGAAGAATGCAACAGCAAAATTTAACGTTGGCGATTACGTTTACGTTAAAAGGGTATTTACTATTCTAGAAAAAAAGACAGGCGGATACGTTTATCCAGCAGAACCAGTGCTTACAAAAATCGAGAAAGTCGAATCAACGAGATCTTTAGGTTTTTGCTACCAGCTTACCCCAGTTGATAAAAAAACAGATTTAGGCGGAGTCATGTACTGGGAGAATGAGCTATACCCAATGGTTATAGATCCCGAGGAAGAGTTCTGGAAAACATGGGGAGATCAATAAATTTTAGCTCTGCTCCGTAGACTTGGTCCAACCACTTATACTTAATATTGTGGAGGGCTTTATGCATGTTGGGGTTATTATTATTTGCCGCTCTTAGCGGGTGTGCTGACTACACGATGGTTGGCATTGAAAAAAGACAGGCTGAGATTCTAGTTCATCCTACTCACATTGACTTCGGTCATCTTGAGTCGGGATTTGAGTCAGAGTCTAAATACTTTACTGTAACGAATACTGGCGATGAAGATTTGATTATCTCGTCGCCTGTTTTAGTTTCAGATGAAGATAGGTTCAGGATACTTGGGGAAGATGGTGAAGACATCATTATCCCTGCTGGCGAAATGATTCAGGTCGACGTAAGGTATGTACCAGAAACTTTTGAGACTAACGAAGGTTACATAGAGATAGTAACTAACGACGAAGATGAAGGGTCGGTACAGGTTACTCTTGAAGGTTATGGAGACGCACCGGTTATAACAGTTGATCCAGAAGATTTTGATTATGGCGACATATCGATTGGCTGTGATAACGAGGAAAGAATAACTATCACAAACGATGGTAATCTACCACTGCTTGTTGATTCCATAACTCAAATGGTTACACAGCCGCAAGATATTATAATGGAGTTTGGTTCCTTACCAGATCCTCCATGGATCATTGATCCTGGTCTAAGCTTGGACTTTTTGGTTTCGTATATTCCAACGGACGTCGGGGCTGATGATAGTAGTATTAGGATAGACAACAATGACCCGGTTAACCCGAGTGTAGAAGTGCTTCAGCACGGTGATGGTGACATTGAGCAATGGTACACAGAAACACACGTACAGGAAGAGATACCGGTTTTAGACATTCTTTGGGTTGTTGACGACAGCGGTTCGATGAACCGGTTTCAAACTAATTTGTCAAGCAACATAGGGTTGTTTGTTTCATCCTTTATGGCCACAGGAGCAGATTATCACATAGCAGTCATAACTACTTCCGATTCTTTTGTAAGTGGTATTATTACAATCGGAGACCCAGATCCGGCAGCGGCACTAGCCTCTCAGGTTATGGTAGGAGTGACTGGCTCTGGAAACGAAAGAGGTATTGACATGTCTATTGATGCGCTGTCAACTTCTGTTTCTGCCGGACCAGGGAGTCCGTTCTTTAGAGAAGAAGCGACCCTCGTAGTCATCTATGTTTCCGACGAACCCGACCACAGTACAACTAGTTGGTCCCAGTGGCTAGCGTTCTTTGATGCAGTTAAGCCGTCAGGCCAGTTCATTCCTTACGGTGTTATAGGAGATTATCCTTCTGGATGCAACATAGGAGGTCAATCAGCTCAGTTCGGAGATGGTTACTATCAGCTTATCAACAACTATGGAGGAGACTGGTATTCTATTTGTTCTAGTGATTGGGGGGTTCAACTTCAAAATCTTGCTGATGCTCTTTTAGCTAGAAGATTCTATGAATTATCGGAGGGTGATCCGATAGCAGAGACTATTGAAGTTAGAGTAAATGGACAGTTATCGGAACCTGAAGACTGGCGCTACAACGAAGAAACAAACAAGGTAGAGTTTGCAGAAGATAGTGTACCGGAAGAAGGGCAGACAATAGAGATTAGCTATGCTGTCTGGGGATGCGATGGTGAATGATGACGGTGGCTAAAAAATTACACTAATTGCATGCATCTTTATAACTGGGTTTATTCTAGGTATTGCCATAAAACAAACTTACGAAGCTGTAAATTTAAAAGCTTACGAATGGAGAGAGCCACATGGTCCAATTATCGCTAACTGTTATGGAGAAGAATTTTCTGAAGTTCAGATGATAAGAGCTGTTGACTATTGGGTTATAAGAGGATTCCCTATTGGGTTCTATGAACACAGTCCGCCAAAATCTCTATGCGAAAGTGATCCACTGCAAGGTTTTATTGTTCTTAGAAAAGCCAAAAGAAACCAAATGGCCGACAGTACGCTGGCGACTACACAAAGGGGCACAATGGGATTAAGAATCCTTTGGGCGGAAATAGTGTATCAGCCTGGATCTCAAAATTTAGACATGATAAATGAGCATGAACTTGGCCACGCTTTAGGCTTTGGTCATCTTGAAGAAGAGGGTCATATTATGCACCCAAGATACGATAAAATGGGGCGAGGTTTTTGGGTCCCGTAAAGGATGAAGAGATGTTATTTTTAAGTTTGTTTTTAGGATGTGCTGCAGACATGCAGGTTAGTGATAGTTCGATTCCCGAAGAAACGGTTGAACAGTGTGCGACACTTTATGGGCGTCAAGTCTGTGACTTCCAGGCCATTGATGAAAATGGTGAACCGGTTTCTTTATTAGGACTGCGTGGTCAACCCGTTGTTTTGGACCTAAGTGCTATGTGGTGTGGCCCATGTATCTCAGCCGGCCAAGAAACACAGTCAAAGGCAGATCGATTACCGAACGTGCATTTTTTAACCGTGTTAATAGAGGACGAATCTGGAAATGTGCCGGATCAGTCTGACATACAAAGATGGCAGCAAATTACAGGTATTGAAAGTGAGCCAGTCTGGGGATCTTCGAGAGATATTGTTACATCAAATCCCTTTGAACTTGAAAACAAATTTTATTTAGAGGGTTGGCCTACATTTTACTTTATCGATTCAGAAGGCCGAATGGTTGACTATATGAAAGGATATGAATACAACTCACTACTGCAAAAAGCAGAATCGCTTAATTAGGCGTTAAAAACTATTGTTACCAAAGATTCGAGATCACCACCAGCGGATTTTCCAACTTTCATCTGAATCAGGTCACCTTCGGCTAGCGAAGCATTAAGGCCTGAAAATATCTTTTGATTGCAATCTTTTCCATTCATATTGGAAACCTTTTCTGTAAAGTCATCTGCTCCGACAGTTTGACTAATAATTGTGGCATTAAAGTTTGGCTGGTTTTTGTAAACATTTAAAGTAATATTTCCATCATTTGCTGTACTGAAATTGTTAGCTTTAACGGTAACAATTATTTTATCTAAAGTCGCTGCAAAGGGAACGATAAACCAGGTCTTCTCAGCATGAGAGTTAGAAACTGAAGCAGCGTTGATCCAGTTCACTGGCTTATTGTTAGTCTCAAGATCGCAGTGGCCGTATGCGAAATGCTTGGAAGTGCCTCCACCTCCGGTTGAATATACATTTCCGGCGCCATCTTTTATAGATCCGCTGACGACAACATCACCAACAAACAGTGCATTATTTTCACCATCAGTTGAACCGGATAC
>Ga0163109_10003238_pt1 | contig 12464 bp, 10 predicted proteins | sample CRUFie1St13metaG_FD_108704 | JGI IMG/M metagenome (GOLD analysis project Ga0163109, IMG submission 108704) | Marine microbial communities from the Costa Rica Dome - CRUD Field 142mm St13 metaG | ecosystem: Environmental > Aquatic > Marine > Oceanic > Photic zone | place: Costa Rica: the Eastern... | reverse complement strand
TGTGTAAATGAAGCAGATGGGAAATGATTTGCAAATACATTTACATTTACAGTTCCACTACCAACATTATCATATTGGTCTCTATAAGTAATTGTTGAAGAAATAGTTTCTCCACTTTGTGTTACTGAACCACTTATATCAACCCCCAATGTTAAATTACCACTATTATCAACCGCGATTGCCGCATTTGATGAAGTATATGAAGCAACTGCTGCAGAACCATAATTCGGGTCATAACTTACTGAAAGTTGTGAAGCGTTTCCTGCACCAAATCCACTAGCATCTCTAATGACATCACCACTTTGGCCTGATTCTATAATATAAGAAGTTGTATCACCACCAAGTGTACCAGTATCAGCGGCTGCAATTGTAATTGTTCTACCTGTATAATCTGATGATTTACTATAAGCATCAGTTACTCTTAGGTTATAAGTTATGGTTCCTGCAGATAAGTTCTCATTTGCTCTAATGTACAGAGAGGATGAATTGGAGTTTGTATAATTGATATTAAGCTTTCCTGCATCAGTACCAGATAAAGAAGCAGAATACGGTGTATCTCCCTCTGTGTCAGTTATCGAAACAAGAACCATGTTTGTATTTGTTGTTGCTAAATTCGAGTTGAAATTAGATGTTTGGTTTGTAAATGAAGCAGATGGGAAATGATTTGCTACAATTACTACACTCAAATTATCAGTTGTAGTTGTACCGAATGTATTTGTAAATGTAATTGTAGAATCTAAAGTATCTCCACTTTGAGTTACAGAACCACTTAAATTAAATCCTAATAATAAATTACCATTTGAATTTATTGAAATTTGTGAATTAGATGATGCCCAAGTACCACTTTGGTTTGAATCGTAATCTGCAGCTGCAGAACCATAATTGGTTGTTTTCATTGTTGCACCACTTTCTTCAGATTCTTTAATATAAGGGCCAGCTGACCAATTATCTGTAAGTGTTGCGGGTGTATCATCTGTAATGTTAATAGTTGCAACAGATGCAGATGAGATAGATGCATTATAATTATCTCTTACTTGTACTCTATATTGATATTGATTAATTATATCAGAGTTTAAATAAACACCTGTCTTTCTTGTTACATTACCACTTGAATCCATTTGGAATGGATTTTCATGTGGGTCTGTTAATTGTGAAGTACCACCATATGAACCACTTGTTACTGTTGAACCATCTAATACTAATTTATGTAAATCAAATGTTACGAAAGAAATACTATCTCCTTCACTATCAGTTGCCGATATTGAACCAACTGATGCACCATTTGATGAATTTTCGTTTATTGAACCTACAACTTGTGAATTTACAACAGGTACCAAGTTATCAGTTACATTAACTGTGATTGGTAGTGTTACAAATGAATCAGAATCTTGACCAGCTACATTATGTTCATCTGAAGCAGTTATACTAAAGTTATAAGTTGTTTGTTGTTCGTAATCTAACGAACTTGTATTTTGTCTAATATCCAAATAAGTACTTTGAACATCTATATCAAAGTGATTGTTATCTATTGAACTTGTTGTAATTGTAATTGTATCACTTTCTGTATCAGTAAAGAAAACTCTTTTTACTAAAGTATCATTTGCTGAACTTTCGTTTAAGTTCGCAGTTACTGAAGTAATGATATTTCCACTTATTGAAGTTTCTCTGAATACTGGTGCTTCATTTGGTGTTACAATTATGTAAATATCTTTTTCTACACTTGAATTAAAAGTATCAGTTGCTTTTACTTTTACTAAGTGTCCATGTCCACCACCAACTGGTGAAGTGTTAAATGAGGATGATTCTGCTAATGCATTTAATTTCATTAAACCACTACTACTTACTCTTACTAAATCATCTGTATATGAAGAACCTGTTCCAAAAGTTAAAGATTGTCCTTCAGGGTCAGTTGCAACTAACTGTACTATATCTGCATTACTTGCTGAATATTCTGAAATTGTTTGGTTACCAGTTGTGATTGTAGGTTCACTATTTGGATAAAATATCGCATTTAAGAAATCTTGTACTGAACCACTCGTACCAGGATTAAATGATGCTGTAAAGAATGCTGGTAATTTTTCTTGTGAAATAATTCTATTCCCATTAAAAGTTACATCTCCACTTGCAGATGAACTTATGATTACATTACCACTACCAGATGTAATTATTGTAGCACCTTGTCCTATAAATGAACCACTAAATACTCCATCAGGTAAAAGTGTTACAACTTGTGCAGATGATGAAACAACATTTGTGCCATCTAAACTTCTTAGTACACTTCCACTAACTACACCAGTTCCATCTAAAGTTGTAATTACAGAACCACTTACAATACCACTACCATCTGTGATTTGAGTTGAACCACTAACTAATCCACTTGGAACATTTGTTAGTTGAGTAAAATCACTTGTTCCACCACCACTACCAAATCCACTTGAAGCAGCTGAAGCTGATATATAAGAATCAGTAATTACTGAAGTAATTTGTGCCGAACCACTTACTACTCCTGCAGGTAGACCTGTTGTAATATCAGTTGAGATTACCCAATATCCATCGTAATAGATATATAAATTACCATCATCAGATTTCCACCATAAATCTCCTTCTGATGGAGAACCTGGTGCTGAATCTGAAACAGTTACACTTGCAGCACCACCACTTGCAGAAGATGAAATTTCAAAATTATCTCCTACTTGGTTTATAGTAATGTTTGAACCTGCTACTAAAGAACCACTAAATACACCAGTACCATCAAGTGTTCTTAATACCGAACCACTTACAATACCACTACCATCTGTGATTTGAGTTGAACCACTTATTACTCCACTTGGTAATGAGTCAACAACTTGAGCAGAACTACTTATTGTTCCAGCTGGAGTTGAACCACCACCACTTGCAGAAGATGATATAATAAAGTTATTACCATCTTGATTTATTGTTACATTTGTTCCAGCTACAAGTGAACCACTAAATATTCCACTACCATCTGTTATTTGAGATGAACCACTAATAGTTCCACTTGGAAGTTGTGAACTACCACTTATTACTCCACTTGGAAGTGATGAAATTACTTGTGCTGAAGATGATATTGTTCCACTTGGTATATCTGTATGAGAACCACTTGTAAATCCTAATGCTGTTATTTGAGCAGAACCACTAATTGTTCCTGCTGGTACTGAACCACCACCACTTGCTGAAGATGATATAATAAAGTTGTTACCATCTTGGTTTATTGTTACATTTGTACCTGCTACTAAAGAACCACTAAATACACCTGTTCCATCTAAAGTACGAACTACACTTCCACTAACTACACCAGTACCATCTAAAGTAGTAACTACTGAACCAGAAACAATTCCACTACCATCTGTAATTTGGGTTGAACTACTAATTAGTCCACTTGGAAGTTGAGAACTACCACTTATTACTCCACTTGGAAGTTGATTTACAATAGAACCACTTAAAACACCAGTTCCATCCAAAGTTCTTAATACAGAACCACTTACAATACCACTACCATCAGTAATTTGACTTGAACTTGATACTAATCCACTTGGAATGTTTTGTAGATTTGTGTTCCAATCAGCTCCACTACCACTTGCAGAAATACCTACAATTCGTGAATCTACTGATGCACTAAAGTTTGTAAAAGTAGAACCACTTATAATACCACTTGGTAATTGGTCAACAATTGAACCACTTAAGATTCCACTACCATCTGTAATTTGTACTGATGATGAAACTAAACCACTTGGAAGTTGAGAACTACCACTTATAATACCACTTGGTAATTGTGTTGATGAAGAAATTAATCCACTTGGTACATTTGTTAGTTGAGTAAAATCGGATGTTCCTCCACCACCTGAACCTGTTGGTATGGTTACTGTATTACCATTTGAAATAGAAAGTTGGTCTCCACTAATAGAAAGTGTTTGTGAATCTGAATCTACAATTGATGAAATTGAAGTTGCAATTGATGAACTAAAAGCAGTATATCCATCTGTTTGAGATATACTAACTTGTGAGGAACCACTTACTAAATTAGTTCCACCAAATGTGAGTTGTGAACCATCACCAAGAAAAGAACCACTAAATGAACCAGATACACCACTTGCGCCTGTTAAATTAACCGAACCTGAATCTACTTGGAAATCTCCTTGTATAACTGAGGCGGTTACTACTCCTTGTATCTGTTTACTTTGAATTAATGTTGCCATTCTTATCTACTCACTATCTTTCCTTTTACTGAAAAATCCGTATTTACAATTAACTCAGGTGCTAAAGTAATATTTTCAGTAAAATTAATTACTATGTTTGTTCCATTATCAGTAACCGAGTAGCTGCCTGCATCCTTTTTAATTCCCTGCAAATAGACATCTACATATTCAGATGATTCATCTACTTTGATATCATCATAATTTAATTTTTTATTAACCAAAGTAAGTGTAAACAGTACACCACTCAAACTAATAGAATCTGGTACATGAGTAAATATAGTTGTATCGTTTATTACCTCTTGTACAAGATTTTTAAATCTTTCTTTATCATTGAAAGGAGTTATAATATTTGGTTTAGGTTTACTCATACCGTTTCTAAATCTCCTTCCGCTACAACATCATCAGAACTTGTCAACTCAAAGGAAAAATTTGATTTTAAAAATTTAACAAAAAATACATTTCCTTTGTGTTCTGTTATATAATCTCTTTCGAGAATATATTGACCATTAATAAATATATCAAATCTTGAATGTTCCTTTCTAAATTCTCGTAAATTTATATTTAAATCTTTCATTTTTATATTTTCTAATTTCCAAACATAATATAATGGATGATTCAAATCATGAGAAACTAATTGATATTCATCAGGTTCATGTACTTGTTCTAATATTTTTACTAATTCATTTACACCCATTATAACTCCTTAAATTTACCAGTTATTCCAAATTCATCTCCACTTTCTAATATATATCCCAAATCATTTGTTGTTGATACTAAATCATCAGGATAAACTCCACCAACTTCTACTGAACCTGTTGAAAAATTGAATACAATTTCATTAGTACCATAAGAGCCAGTATATGAATATTTTGTGTGAGGAACAAATACACCATTAACATAAACTCTAAACCAATCGTTTACATTAAATACTCCATCTAATTCAGGTGGTAATTTTGGTAATTCTACATTAGTTAGTTTGACAGAATCTGCATCTACAAATGTTGCTTCTTGTGAACCTCTAATTGACATAAAATCAATTACATCTGAGTATTCGTTATAAAGTTTTTGTTTTGAGAATCCCATTTCTCCACCAGTCAAATCAGTTTCAGTACCCCATACTACCTTTTTTGGTGATAATGATTTTTTATGAGTACTTTCATTATCAAACTGTTCTGGTAGAAGATATGCATATACTGCCATTGTAAAGTTTGTTCTTACAATTCTTTGTGAACCTTCACTAACTTCAGTTGTATTATCAAATGAATCTATTTTTACTCTAAATTTGAATCCATCTTTATCTCCCCAATACTCATCAGTTGCATATTGGAACGCTTCAACTATTTTATTCATATGTTCTGTAAAATCAGTCCATATAATAACTTCATATGTTATATTTACATAATCAGGCATGACAATATCATACAATTCAACTGGTTTTTCAATACCAGTCATTGCTGAAAACTTATCGTATCTATGTTTTTTTGAGTATTTTGATATTGATGGGTAAGATATATGTCTATTCATTGTATTTGCAAAAGCATCATCTCTTGAAATAGAGTTTCTCTTAAACATTACTAATGGAATTTGTAATACACCTTTTTTATCTCTTAAAAACCCATCTCTTTGTATTGATTTCCATCTTTCAGGATTACCATATACGACAGGTACTTTTTGTTTTTCTTGAAATATTTCAACAGTAGGTAAGACCGTATCAATCATATGTTCTGCCATTGCTAAATCGACATCATATAATCTTACACCCTTTCCTTGTTCAATACTTTCTTTTTTGTATTGAAGGGCTCTATTCTTAGGCAATTTTTTTAAAGGGTCTACTGCCATTAGTGATATATCCTTTCATCTATTTGTATTGAACTTCTTCTTACCATAAATGCTACTGCTATTAACCTATGTCTTGCATCTTCAAATGTATCATTTTCTTGGTCATAAATTTCTGGTGAACCACCGATTAATTTTGATTCTCGTACATTATCAATTTCATAATACGCACCATCAAAAAGAATCACATCACCAATTTCAGGATAACCTGCAGTTAAATTTTGTACTGCCTCAGTTGGAACTAAAGCACCATTAACATCTCTTACTTTTGGAACAGCAAAAGATGTTTCTCTTAATCTTTCTCTATTGAATCTAAATTCAACAGCTTGTTGTTTATCTGGCCCGAATCCCTCATATATAATATTTGGTGGTTCTCTATCTACGATAGCCATTACAGTAGATGGAGCTCTCCAAACTTTACCAAGAGATTCCCCATATAGATTAGTTTTAGTTTCACCAACTGATACTTTAAATAAAGTTACAGCAGTTTCAACTACATAATCTACTACTTCTTCTGAAATAGTTTTTAAGAAATCTAAATCTTTTGCATTGAAAAACTTCGGCATAATTTTATCCTATATAAATGTTGAGTGGTACACGATTCATTACTTGTTGTTGTTGTTCAACCATAGATGCTTCGTTTTCCATTCTTTGTTTTTTACTTACTTCATTCAGATTCTCTCTTAATTGTTCAATAAGAGCATCCTTTTCTGTTTGTGCTTCAGCTCTTAATGCTGCACCATCTAAAGAAACTTCAGAACCAGGTATAGGAACAGTAGAGTATTTTTCTCTAATTGCACCCAACATCTCTTTTGCCAAAGCGAGTGTGTATTTTCTTATCCATTGTTTACCAACATCGTTGATTTTAGTATATTCTGCAAAGTTATATCCTACATTTGAGTAATCTGATACTACATTAGGAGTTATGATAGTTGAATTCTCTCTTCTATCTTTTACAACTTGATACTCAAACCAAAGTTTGTATTCTGTTGTTGGTTTTGGAAATATTTGTAATTTGTTATTTACTATATTAAATGTATGTGCTGATTTTCTGATTTGGTCATTGAATTCGATTTGTTGAATTCTTAACATATCCTCATAAATTGGCATCAAAATAAATTGTGCTGCTGGTGAGAATGAACCAAAACCAAATTCATCAATTAAGTTAAGGGTTCCTTGTCCACTTACTGAGTATGGGTCAAAAAATCTTTGAATAGCAGGTGATGTTTCATAAAATACTTTTGTTACATCTATTCTTTCTCCACTTTCTGAAACATCTGCAAATAGGGTTTGTAAATCGTATTCTTGAGAGCCAGTATTTACTGTTATATAATTTTTCTTTATATCAGTTCTACCACCAACATTAGCAAAATTACCATAAGTTTCGGCTATTGTTGCAATATTATTAAGTTCAGAACCTAATACTGATTGACCAGTATAGTTTGAACCTGTTGCTTGTCCTTCTAATGCTCCTAGGTTATTTCTAATGTTAAATTGGTTCACTTGAGATGAGTATTCACTCACTGCTTCTTCAAATACCGCAAAAAAGTTAGGCCCTTGTAGTTCAATATCAATGATTGGATATCCTAATCTTTTTGCACACCATGATGCAACTTTGGGAGCATCTGTTTGGAATGCAGTATCCGAATCATATGTACCGAATGGGGTTGAGGAACCTGAGGTAAAATCAGCTGAACCTGTCCAAATCCTTGCTTGAGACATATTTTTCTCCTTACTTAATCAATTATACTACTATAAATATAATAAAAATCAAAAGGAGAGTATAAAATAAAAAAAAGAGGGAAACCTTTCGGAATCCCTCTTAATTTTATCATCAACTTGTGATGACCTAAATACTAAGATTTAAATTTAGATTATACTAAGTTTAAGTCTTTAACAAAGATTTTACCATAGAATTCTGGTCTTACCATTTTCTTAGCGTATCTTGTCATTACACCTCTTCTTGGTGTAAAGTTAGTTGGGTCATATACAAGAGGTGTCATGATTAATGGTACATATGGTGCATATACAGCTCCTGTTTCAAGGAAGTTACTTCCTTTAAATCCTAATAAGATTTCGTTAGAAGTCATATAAGGGTTTTTGTAAACAGTATATCTGTTTGCGATAGAACCAACAGTACTTACACCAGCTGCGAAAGATGAAGCATCTTTATCAGCAGATACAGTAAATCCTGGAATTGATTCTAAAATTGTACATACATCAGGAGAAGCAACGATAAAGTTAGCTCCACCTCTTAAAGTTAATTGGTGAATCTTGTTCGAAACTTTGTTAAGTTTAGCACCTAAAGTTTGGAACCAAGAGTTCTTAGTATAAGCAGCAGAGTTAGAACCTGCAACCCACGCTGAACCATTATACTCTTCACCTAAAGTTACTGACCAATACTCAGTTGTTAAAGCGTTAGCTTTTAACATATCTAAGATTTCTAAGTCAATCTCTAATGAGATGTACTCAGATAACATAGAAGTTAATTCAGCTTCTGCATCAATTGAGTGGTAAGCGTTAAGGTCTTGAGCAAGTTCAGGTGTCCATACAGCCTTAAGTTTTCTTGTCTTAGCAACAATTGCTTCAGACTTTAACTCTAGGTCTACTTCTGGAATACCTAAATCATCACCTACATTAGAAACACCATCAGCGTTTCCATCTTCAAAGTCACCTCTGTTTTCAGCGATTGGTTGTTGTGAATACTTAACAGTTAAGTCATCAGATTTTACAGCTCCATCACCACACTTTGCAAAGAAAGTGAATACACCAGCTGCAGTTGCAGATGAGTGTGCAGGATAGAATGCATCAGCTGCTGAGAAGTCTGAAGATGAGATGAAGAAACTTCTTACACCATCAATATCAGGTCTTGTTAAGTCCGCAGTTGAACCATTATCAAAAGTAATTTTTTGAAGTTCGTTAGCAGCACATGAAGCTGATAAAGAAGCATCAAATCCTACTTCTGCCCATGATGCAGTTGCGAATGTTAAATCAGCAACAGCTACATCATCAGATACATCATTAATTGAATAGCCGTATCTACCTTCTCCGTAAAGACCGTTTTCAGCTACATTTGTTGAACCAAGGTCTGAACCATCACCACCGAAAAGTGATTTTCCGTTGAATGCTGGGTTACCTGGTTGTGCAGTTCCGTACTTAAAGTCTAAATAGAATATAAGTCCAGAAGGTAAGTTCATTGGTTGAACACTAACGAATTCTTTTGATGCGATTTCACCAAAAATCCTTCTTACCAAAGGAAGAGCTACACCACTCCATTCTTCTGAACCTGCAGAAGTACCAGTGTTTGTAGCTTCATCAAGCAATTGTTTTGCTTGGTTTTCTAACAATACAGAAATCTGTGATTGTTCTCTCTCTCCTAAACCTTCAAGAAGTCCAGTTTGTTCCCATTTTGATTTCAGTTCTCTAGTTTCAGCTAGCATTACTGATTGTGGGTTCTTTCCTTCCATAAGTTTAGATAAATCAAAATTTGCCATTTTATTATCTCCTTAAATTTTTTGTTAATTAGCGAATGTTAGCAAGTTTTTTGAATCTATCTGCCATCGTGTTAGTTGATTCAGCGATTACTTCCTTTTTAGGAGCAGTCGATGCAACTGGCTTAGATGCGAATGATTCGTTTATTTTCTTACTAGCTTTTTGTTTTTTTGCAGTTCCGTTAAATTTAAAACTCTCAGCTAAAGTTGAGAATACTAATTTTACTTCTCTTACATTACCAGTTCTGTCTAATGTCTCAACAACTTTATGTTTTTGTTCGTTGTTTAAGTCATAAGCTCTGAACAGTTTGTTTGTGTAAAGAAGTTTTGCATTCAATAAATTAACTTCATTGATTGTTTTCTTCAATGTTTTGATAGTACTAATAGCTTCGTTTAACTCAGCTTTAGTTTCTTCCAATTCATTGTTTTCTTCAACTTCTTCTTTCTTATCATCTTTGTCATCGATTTCTGAAACTTCATCAGAACCATATCCCATTTCTCTTAGGATTTCTTCTAAATCTATTTCTTCGTCCATGTCATCAGAATTTTCTTCTTCTTCATGATAAGTTTCTTCCATATCAGAATCATGTTTTTCATCTTCATGCGAATCAACAGCGTCATCAGCGATATCTTCAACCTCTTCTTTTTCCTCAGCATCAAGTTCTTCTTCGTGGTCAGCACCTTCTTCTTCAGAAAGTTCTGCCTCTAGTTCCTTAATGATTGATTCTAAATCTAAGTCTGTTTCGTCTACTGAATCTTCTTCTTCGTGAGAATCTTCCATGTATCCTTCTTCTTTTTTGTCATCATCATGAGAATCGATTTCATCCATCTTTTTCTCATCATCATGCTCTTCTGAATCTTCGCCTTCACTAATTTCTGCAGCTTTCTCAGAATTTTCATCCTCAGAACCTACTTCACTAGATTCAACATCGGTATCAGCGTTTCCTTGAGCTAAATCTGATGAACTGTTTGCATCATCTGCTGGTTGCTTATTGTCTCCATCACCGATATCAGATGCTCCACCATCAGGTGCATCATCTTTATCGTACTCTTCATTAACTTCCTCTTCGTCCTTATCTTCACCTTCAGCAGTAATTTCTTCCTCACCGTCAGCGTTATAAGTTCCCTCTTCTACTTCTTCCTTTTCATCATCTTCTCCTTCAATTTCTTGTTGAAGTTTTTGAGAAAGGATAGATTGTAGTCTTGGAGTGAAAGCCTCTTCAAGAGCGATTTTGGCATTAGCAATAGCAGTTTCTCTAACAGCTTTAGCATCAGCGATAGCTTCTTTTAACAAATTTGAATTTGCCATAATAGTTACCTTTCGTTTGTTTCGTGAAAATATTAAGGGATTTTCAATAAGATTAGTTTTCAAGGTTTTTTTGGTCACCCTACATAAGAACTCGTGGGTATTCATTAACCTAATATAAACCTACATTCGGTAGGTTATTCTTTAATAAATATATAATCTATATAAAAAACACTATTTTTTATCAGATTTATTTTTATTTTGTGTTTTTGAGTTTTTTCTTTTCTTTCGTTTTTTTGTAAACAACCTAATGCTCGTATCACCATTTTCTATTTTATCTAACATAACAAGTTTCTGTTGCTCTCTAACAGCCTGTTGTTTTGCCTTTCTACGAACAGTTGTGGGTTTTGTGTATTGTTGTTTATCTCTTAGTAGTTGTAGATGTCCAGATTCCATGACACCTCTTTTGAATTTTTTAAGTGCTCTGTTAATATCTCCTTTAAATACCTTAACAGAAACTATCTTTTTGCTTTTGCTCATTCTCCTTTATTTAATGTAACGATGTTTTATATAAGTATATACTAAGAACCTTTTCCAGTGCCAGATTTTTTTCCACCTGTGTGTGTAGATACATTGATAGGTTTTTTACCTTGTCCTGCTGAGGATTTACCTCCACGATTTGCTTTGTTTTGAGCTGCTCTTTTTCTACGAGTTGCAGATTCTTTTTCTTTCTTACTCATACTTCTTGCTTTAGAGGCAGGAACACATTTTGCATATCCTTTTTTCTTACCACTTGTACCACATGGTGGATGTTTTCCACTCTTATCCTTCTTGCCAATATTCACCCACTTTTGTTTGAACCAATTTTTCAAATCTTCATTTGTGGTTTCTTCGAATATTTCTTCTATGATATCTTGGAGTTTCATTATCTTATTTTCTTTAGGATAGGTTCAATATTTAATGCAATTGCATATTGGTCAAGATGTCTGTAATCGATAGGTACAAACTTTTGTTTTGTTTTCTTTGATGCATATTCTGCTAGTTGTTTACAGATATCATCTTTAGATATACTACCTAAAGTACTAATCTTATCTAAATCTTTGGAACTTTTTGGAATACAAGTTAAAGTTGGGCCCTTTCCTAAGAAATCAGGATATGAATAATTAAACTTAAACTCAACAAATTGAGATGGCATTTCTGCATCTTTTGCTTTTGATTGGAGTACAACTTTTGCATTCCCATAAAAAAACACCTGTTCGTTAAGTATATCTGTTAGTTTAATCATTTTTTTGATACTGTTTGATAAAGTTTCTCTTCAGCATCAGGTATTCTTTTGTATTGTCTTGGATTGATACCGAATCCTCTTAGGGCATTAATAATAAATTTAGCGTAATCTCTTTGACCGATTCTTCTTTCGTGTTCAGCCATTTTATCATAAAACTTTTTTTCGTTTTTTTCATACTTGTAAATCATCTGAACAACTTTACTTTCTTTTGTTTTAGATTCTACCATTGGATTATATCCTTGTGGTACACCACTTTTATCTTGAGTCATTGCTAAATCAAGTTTTTTGTGTAACTTTTCGTACAATTTATTTATTCTATCGGCCTGTGATGCATGCATCTTTGAACCTTTAGCTAAAGCATCAGATTGTGCTTTATGAATATCAGATGC
>Ga0163109_10003236_pt1 | contig 12467 bp, 15 predicted proteins | sample CRUFie1St13metaG_FD_108704 | JGI IMG/M metagenome (GOLD analysis project Ga0163109, IMG submission 108704) | Marine microbial communities from the Costa Rica Dome - CRUD Field 142mm St13 metaG | ecosystem: Environmental > Aquatic > Marine > Oceanic > Photic zone | place: Costa Rica: the Eastern... | reverse complement strand
CGGCTGTACTTGAGGTCTAGTAGGTACGCTATAAGAAACAGAAGGACGATAATACAAATCGTTAAAGTAGAAATTGTTGTTTCTCCAGCTTCTATTCCATCCCCAATAAGGGTTGTTCCAACCGTAGTTGTACGGGCTATATAATCCGTATAGTCCGAAGTTCCAATTAAATCGATCAAAGTTAAAATAGCTGTTATCATAGTAGTGCTTTTGAAATTGCTTCAATGGTACCGCTAATGTATCTCCGGAAGAAGTTACCGTTAGTACTTTCTCCACTTTCATATAACCGTTAAGGTCATAGTTCCTATACGAACTACAACTACTTAAATATAGTAAAAATATTACAATTATACAACTTTTTATTAAGTTACTTTTCATAATTATAAATAGCTATAATTTAAGTGTTGTTGGATAACTATTGTATACCGGTTCAGTAGTAGGGTGGTCTATTCTATAGAAATTATAGATTTGCTTGAATAGTTCAAAGTTTTTATCAATATCATCGATAACTTTTATTTGCCAACCTTTACCTTGATATACTCCTGCTTTTTTAGATTCTGATCTAGTATGAGCTTTTAACCAAATAATACCAGTTCTATCTATTTTTATACCTTTCATCTCTTCCATAGCTTTAGCATATGCTGAGAGTTGTAAGTTATAACTCTTATGTAAATGTTTAGAAGTCTTTATATCTAATAACCATACTTCGTCATCCATCTTAACTAATAAGTCTGCAGTACCTGCATATTTGTTTGTATCTGAATATACGAACTCTTCTGAAGATATTAATTCAGGTTTATTCGTAGACCAAAATTCATAAAATCTAAGTATCATTTCCCAAACTATTTGAGAGTACTTAGCTCTGCCGTAATCATCCATCCATTTTACTTCTCTTCCTAAAACTAAATCTTCTGCAGCTTCATGTACTTGAGTACCTTCTTTAGCAGCATGACGAGCGATAAGGTCGGCATTATGTCCAACATCTTTTAACCAATTTTCAAAAAATTGATTTCTTGGCATATACTGGAGTATAGTTGTTACGGACGGGTAGTATACTCCATCCGACCTTTTATAAACTCGCCTGTCTAGAAAATTAATTTGTTCTAGTTTTTGATCGTAATCTAATCTCTGATTACCGTGTTCTTTGATAATATTAGTACCTTGTTTAATCATAAGTCTAATTTTTGAAGCATTAAACTTGATAAGTCTAACTCTTCAGCTTGTTGTATTAATTTGGTAAAAGCTTCAAAACCCATTTCAGATGGATCTTTACCCGGTGTATTAATAAGAAATACTCTTTTACCGTCGTTAAGAAAATTTTCTGCTATGTTGATAGCAGCTTTACGTGCATCTACATCTAAGGCAATGTAAATGTCTTTTACCGGGTTGGTTAATATTTTTTTAATAAGTGATGTTGAAATAGCTTTACCTAAAATAGGAATAGCATTTCTACGGATAGCTATTGCATCAAAAACTCCTTCGCATAAAATAATAGGTAGTTTCCAATTGATTAAGTTTTCGAAAAAGATTATGTCTTTGGAAGCCTCTGGATTCTTGTACTTAAAGTAGTTGCCATCGTAAGTTCGTGCAATAAAGTAATTGAGTGTATTGGATTCAGAATAACTTGGGATAATAACTCGTCCTCTATATTCTCCAGATGTGCAGTATCCAACCCCATATTTAATAAAATCATTATCGTTAAATCCTCTCTCATATAGATATTTTTTTACTGTTTTAGCTGCAAAAGAATTTTCTTCTGCTTCATATAACAATTTAAACTCTTTAGGCAACTCAACAACTGCTTTACTATAATAATTAGTTTGTACCCCTTTAGGAAGGTACTTCATTACTTCTTTTGCAATGTTAGTAGGCGTTTTTAACTGCCTTAGTAAAGAACGAATTGACCTACCTCTTGTTTGACATACCCAACACTCCCAAGGATTTTCTCCTTTTTCATCTGTATGCATATTAATCTCTAACTTAGGTTTATGATGGTTGCAGAAAGGACAGTGAAAAGCATAGTTATCTCTAGCCTTTTTGTGACTTTTACCCAATAAATTTTCGATGGATCCTAAAAGGAAAGTATAATCCATAAACCAGTCCGTATCTTATATAGATTAAGATAAGAACTTTCAACTTAAGAAACAACTATTATTCAGATTTATTTTCTAACAAATCTTTTATTGCTCCAGAAACTGATTCTTTTAGTAGCTCTATGTTCTCTATATCAAGATAGTCTTGTAACTTAGAAGTAATAGCTTCAGTTAGTTGTTGAATATCTTCAGAAGACATTACTAATTCTTTTTTAGTTACTACCTTTTTATTTTCTAATATTACTTTTGATAACTTCATAATAATTAACTTACGTCCATTGGATAGACTTCTGCGTCATATCCTTTTTTTCTCAAGGCATCTACAATATCTTGAACTTCGTCTGAATGATACATAGCTCTACGAGGTACTTCTAGACCGGTTATTTTTTTAATCATTTCAATTGCCTTATCTTCTGCTTCTCTGCTTCTTATCTTTTCACCATTGATAGAAATAGAATAAAGTCTACTACCAGGGTCGGTGTAGCTTAAATCAATTCTTTGTTTTCTTTCTAGTATGATGTCTGTTAATTTCATAATTAGCAATTACAGCAGTTACACTCACAAGATGAACCGCAGTTACATGTTTCACAATTACATCTCATAATTTATAGATTTTAACAATTAAGTCACCTGTTCCTTTAATGAGCCGGTGATATGTCTCTTTAGGTATAAATAGTTTATTTTTTGACAATCTCTGTGGAATTTGATTGTCTAATTGAAATTGCCAGTCTGTATCGTGAGTAGCTTCAACGTATCTGTCTTCTTTATCTCTATGCCATACGAGTTCGAAAGAGGAAGTTTTACTTGAAAACTCTCTTATAACAAAACCATCTTGCTCTTTTTCGGAGTATGGTCTACCAGTAACCTGAGAAGTTTGATGAGCCACCTAGTGATTTCCAATAACGGCCAATATTACATGACCAATAACCTGCTTTTGTTTTATCTTTCTTTTGAGCACATTTATGTCTAGCAGCAAAAGAAGCTCTTGCTCCTCTTTGTTTTAATTTAACTGAAAGACCTGTATCACCGAAAGATACTTTTTTAACATTACCTTTTTTACTCTTAACGTAGACGTAGAATTTTTTACTTCCACCTCTTTTAGGTTTGTTAAGTTGAACCTTTTTACCTCTGTATTCAGCCTCTGGAATGTAATCAACAGATGCTTTTAGCATATCAAAACCATTATGATCAAATGATTCGTTTTGTATTGATACTGCTTTTCTAAATTTATCCATATCGATTACTCCACCAATAGATTCAACCAACTCTTTTACTAGTTCGTAATCTATCATTTCATCTATAGACATTGCTTCATCAATAATTTCATCATTTTCAATCATATTATCGATCATACAGCCAATTTCAAATAAAGGATTATATTTAGGAGATACCATAGGTAAGTCTAAAGGTACTCTCATACCGTTATAATCTCCATACTCACCAATATCAGTAGTTTCTAATAACTTTACATCTTCTTCACTTAACTCGATTTGCTCGTCTCTCAGAGCTTCTCTTGCCTCTTTGAATAATTGTATAAAGGCATCAGAGGAATAACGGTAGATATTCTCAGATAAAGTGAGCTTGTTATCTAAATGATATTGTAATGATGGTAATCCTATAATTTCTTTTAACTGTATCATATTATTTCATTTCTGGGTGAAAGAGGAACTTTATTATGTTTGCATCTTTAGCTACTTCTTTACCATCTATCTCTATACCGATAGGGTAAGGTTTAGTATCATCATCTGCCCAATAAGCTACATCATAGCTTCTATCTTTATTACTTGTTACTAGAAGACCTCTGTTGTATTTATTTTCTTCTGCTTGAAGTACAACCATCTTACCGGTAGGAAGGATCATATCACCCATTAGTTTAATATCTCCTTCATCGTAGCCGTCTTCGTTGTATCTATTTTCTTCTTCCATTCTATACTGATCTGGGTCCTCTAAAGCAGCAACAACTGTATCAAGAACATTTTCATCTTGAATACTCATAATTGCATCTACAATAAAATCAGCATCAGTTTGAGCAAGCATTTTTTCTAACTTTCTTTTAGCAACGCCTAACTCTTCGTTTATGCCATAAGTCTCACATGGAGTCTTACCACAGCCGCAATTTTGTTCCAATAAAATCTTACTTAATTTCATCTATAATAAATAGCTATTAATCTATAAGCCTAAGTTACATAACTTTTTTATACTTTCATATATAAGTTTGTTAAACTCTTCTAAAGGTGTACCGTGTACAATTATATGGATTCTAGTTTCATCACTGTTGTTCCAAACACTATGTATGTTTGAAATATCAACTAAGCATGCACTACCGTCTTCTTTAAATGGTACATCTCCTTTATCTTTCATTCTGAATATACATCCGTTGGGTTGATTGAGTCCAATATTAAGAGGATTAAGCATACTTCTATCTCTATCATTATGAGGTAAAATATACCCACCGGGGTCTAATTTCATAAATCTAACTCTTTGTAAGTCTGTAAAAGGTAGGCTCTTAATAAAGTTAGTAGTTATAGGACATTTATCAGTTACGATGCTACAGTAATCATATATTATATCGTTACTATTCTTACCTACATTATCATGGTAATCATTCCATGCTTGAGTTCTATCAAAACCTTCTCCATGTATACATACACTAGACCATCCTTTATGAGTTTCACTATCTCTATGAGCTATAAAAAGATCATCTATTGCTAATGCTTCATTTAACATACCTTTATAATCTGCATTTGGTAAGTCAATAGGTAAGTAAGCCCATCCACTTTCTTCTACTACCCAGTTAACATAATGAGCATAATGATCAAAAGTAGGAACGTTTTCTTTTGAATAATCTAAAGTCCAAGAATCGTTTTCGAAAAATTTTATATGGCTATCCATTCAAATCTATTTTTAGTACCCATTAACCTTGAATGAATTTTTGCATTAGTAGCAAAGTAATCCGTTCTTTGTTTTAAATATTCTGGGTTATGTAATCTAAGTATTAGTTCTGAATAGAATATATTACTAACGTATGTTAAATTTTTTTGACCTTTATTTTTTTCCATATGAGTTAGTAGTGGGTCAGGATTAGAAATTAAATCTAATTCTATATACTCATGATTTAGTTTTCTATACTTATTCCAAAACTCTAACCATGCACTTTCACCACCGTAAAATAACTTTTGTTTTTCAAACTCTCTTACTTCTTCTTCATTAAAGGTTACATCACCATGCCATATTGGAGTAAATTTATCTACATTTTTGAGATAGTATTTTATTATACCTAAATAATCTCTACCGTCCCAATACTCAGTTAAGTATTTTTTAAACTCTAATGCTTTTTTATTTATATCAAAATATATTATACTAACATCTTCATTCCATTCAGATAGATGTAAAAAGTTACAAGCAAAAAAACCTCCCGCAATACAATATAGATTATCTAATTTTTCTTTTTTATAAGATTCTTTTGTTAGACTATTTTCTAATAAGTAATTAGTACTATAAACTTCTTTTGGATCATCAGTATTGTAAATATAAACTGCATCGATATAGTTATTAGTATCTGTTTTATTGAAAAAGTTTATTTGATCTGCACTTAAATTACTTTTAGGAGTTACTTCAGCACCATTCAAGAATATATTTTCAAAGTCATTTTCTTGTTCAGGATATAAATACGTTTTAACATCTCTTATTTCATTAGGAAAAGCAAATGCAGTAACTCTAAATTTACCTAACTGGTTAAGTATATTATAACCTTTACTTAAATAGCCTGTATATGATTTAGTATCAGATTCAACAGATAACCACTTTGGTGTATAATCATCGTGAACATTATCTGAACTTCTTATAGTTTTAGATAGTTGTAAATTTTCTACGGTGCCTTCTTCTCCGAAATGTTTTTTATCAAAATTATTCCAAAGTTCAGTTTTGATTATAAATGATTGTAAATGGGGAAAGAAATATGATGTACCTTCTATTTCAGGAGTCTCTAAAATATGACCTAAAAAGTCTGGTTTATGTTCATCTAAATAATCAAATAAAGTATCGAAGAAATTAAACTCAACTAGGTTACCTACAGCAAGCATAAGAGTATATTCTGTATCAGAAGCATTTAGTGCATCTTCTCCATTGTTACAGTCTATTATTTTTATATCGTTTGGATTTACTCTAGATCTAAATGCTGCATTTTTTATACTAAAAAAAGATAACTCTCTTATTTTACTTACTAAAGCTGCATTTGTAATATAACCAGGATTGAATAAACCTACTGTAATCATTCAAAGTCTTTTCTATAAAATTTACCTAATATGTTATCGTTAATGTATTGATGATTATGACTTTCTAATACGTCATGCATCATTAAGAATTTAGTTTCGTAGTAAGTTAACTGTTTTTTAGTTTTACAAATTTGAAGAATTCTTTTCTCCCAAACCTGCCATTCATTAGAGTCTTTACACTCTTTTATGAGTTCTTTTATTTTCGGGTGAGATCCGTAATAATCTTTCCAATCTGACTCTTTGACTACTTTACGTTTTCTTTTTTGTCCCTTCAAAGGTGGGAGAGTTCTATTAAAATATAAAACCTTTTTACCTAAGTACTTCATGCCTGATGGTTGATGAACTACTTCGTAAATGAATCCGTATGTATCTTTTGGAAAATCTGTTATGTCATTAAAGATCCTACCCTGGTAAGTCCAGGATGGGTATGTCATATCCATATAGTTTTGTTTTTGTCGCTAATCTTTTGACAAAAGCAAGTCAATTTGTAACTGTTGCTCTTTTATTGCACTTATTAATAACGCGACTATTTTTTCATAACGTACTGCTTTGTAGCCGTCTTTTCTATCTACTACTAATTCTGGCAGCACTTTTTCGATTTCTTGAGCGATAACACCAACATCATGACCGCTATGCTCAGAATTATTATTCCAATCAAATTCATATCCATCTATTTGATTTATTTTATCTAATGCTCCGTCTATTGGAGTAATATTATCTTTTAATCTTTCATCAGAAGAAGCAAATGCAATAATATCTCCTGAAGCTGATATAAGTCCATCTACAAACATTACACCGCTTGCTGTAACGCTACCGCTTAGGTGAGTTGAACCAGAATGAATAATACTACCTGATAGGTGTTGTCCATTCAAATGTAACTTACCTCCAAGTTGAGGTGTTGTATCTTCTACTAAGTTCTGTATACCTGCTCCTGCTACTGCAGATGCTAATGATTGAGATACATTTGCAAATCCTGTTATTGCAAGGTTACCTACAATGTTAGAAGATCCTGATACGTTTAGTGAACCAGTAAAGTCATGTCTATCTCCTGTATCATCTCCAAACTTAGTTGAACCTGATTCATATATTACAGAAGAAGAAACTAATTCATTTACAAATTCTTGTGCAGTAAGGGTACCTGTTACGGTAAGATTACCAGTTAATGTATCTGTAGTATTTTGTAAGTATGAAGAAGTTGCTGCAGTTAAAGAAGCAATTTCAGTATCGTTTGAACTAATATTTGCTGTGTTGGTATTAATATTAGTAGCAATACTAGCAGATGGTGCTGCAAATGCTCCTGATATTGTAGACTTAAATGCTTTTAAATCTAATGTAGCTTCTATACTTTGAGATAATGCTCCAGTAGAACCAGATATGTCAGAAGCTATTTGACTAGATCCTGATATGATTCCATTAGTTGATAGTAATGAACCAGTCATACTACCGTTAACTCTTAAACTACCTGTAAACTTATGAATATCATCTGCAGTGTTACCTGAGTTAGTTGAACCAGAAGTAAACTTAATAGAGGAACTTACAATTACTGTTTCATATTGATTAGCAATTAATGTACCACTTACTATAAGATTACCTGAATATTCTCCTGAACCAGATACTGATAAATGATTAGTAGCAAAGTTATATTGAAAATTATCTGATGAAGTAAAAAACGAAGATGAAATATTATTTGATCCTGATTTTACTTGAATGTTGTATTGATTACCTACTGCTGTTGGTAAAAAGACTGTTGAACCGCTATCTAGAGATGATGAAGTAAAAAACTTAATCGCATAAGGATTAGTTGGAGTACCAAGGTACGATGATGAATAGTAAAACTCTCTAAAGTTTTGATCTAGTTCTGTATGTGTTAATGGACTTCCTTTCGTCCCTCTAAACGTAATAGCCATCTTATTTCTTTTCTAAATATGTAATTCGTGCTTCTAGCTCTTTTATGGCTTCTAAAAGTAACGGTACAATACCACCGTAGTCTATATTAAGATAGCCATTTTTATCTTCAGAAACAACTTCTGGAAGTACTTTTTGTACTTGTTGTGCTAGTACACCTACACTTCTTTCTTCTTTATCTTTCCAATTGAAGTAAACTCCTTCAATCTCGTTAACTCTATCAATAGCATTATCAATAGGGTAAATATTTTCTTTCAATCTTTCATCTGATGACTGTAAAACTGTACCAGAAGCTCTTATACTTCCTGATACGTCTAGTGCATATGAAAGAGGCATTGTTGACTCATTAATTCTTATACCAACACTTCCACTAGTATCAACTACAGTACCTGCTACTGTTTCAATAGTTGATGAACCAGAAAATATTGCTATCCTTCTATCACCACCTGCATTAGTTAATCCTTGAATTAAAGAGTATGTAACTGAGCCTGAGTTAATAGGTACGTGTGGACTACCTGAGTAATGTAAGTTTAAATTTTGACCATTACCGGTAAGTGAACTAGAATAAAAGAAAGAACCAAAGTTCTTATCCATTTCTGAATAAGTTAAAGCTGTTCCTTTATTAGCTCTATATGTTATTGTCGACTTAGGCATTATATATCAATTTTTACAACAAACGTCATATCCACATTTTCTGATTTAGGAATAGGTTTGTTAGTTTTAGCAACCGCAATTAATTCTTGCGCTTCATTATAAAGTCCAATTGATGTAACGTACGGTCTAAATTCACTTCCTGTTATGTTAGTTCTAACATTATTTTCAGATCCAGTAATCGCAGATGGATTAAAGGTATGATTTAGTTCAGATTCCTTTACGGTACAATGAACGTTATATGTATAAATAGGTAGGTTTGATTTCCATTGAACGTTTAACCTAGCATAAGTTGAATAGTATCTTGCTACAACAGGGTCTGTTATTACTATATTACCTTGGTTGTATATGATATCTCCAACAAATCTTTCATCTCTAGTAAAATTAGCTGATGCTCCTGATATGATTAACCTACCTTGTCCATCATCTATAATTTCAGGTCTTTGAAAACCGAAGCTTTCAGTTACATATTGAATACTAGCTTCATCTACATAACTACTTTCATTTACTAAATAACTGCCAGTATCAATAACAGAAGAACTATACCAATAGAATATATCTTCTACGTGTTGATTTTCTCCAGTATTAAAGTCACTAGCATATCCGTCAGCGTTATATTTATCTTGAGTTTCAAAAATAGGTTCGGCAACAAATGTACCTGGTACTATTTTAGTCCCATAAACTTCTTTAGGTATTGATATTACTCCTACCTCTGATGTATCTTTTCTAGATTGTGATAAAGTTAAAGTAGATTGAAAACTTACATCGTGTGAACCTGTAAAGTATATATCACCATTAGCATGACTAGCAGAAGCATCGACATATAAGTCTCTACTTGATAAAGCTAGATAGTTTTGACGTATACTATTATAGACTAACTTTTCATATCTATTGTTACGATAATCAGCTGGGTATGGATAACCTGGAGTACTACCTGAAAAACCTCGAAGAGTTTCTAAACCATAAGTAGTAACTAAGCTACCTGATGCTCTCCATGATTTTTGAGCTTGGTAGTCAGATACAAATACATCTTGACGGTTTAGTTGCTTGTATGCACTCATTCATTAATAATCAAGCTTGATTCTAACTAATGCTTCTTTTGTAAAGTCCTTAACTAAAGGTCTAGAAAGTTTAGCAACAGCTAACAAGTCGTTATTGTCGTTATATAATCCTACTGCTGTAATATATGATTGAGGAGTATCGATCATTACATTATGTCTTAACTCTCCTGAACCTGTTATTAGAGAAGGATTAGTTGAATAATTAAATTCGTTATTTCTAGATCTAACAAATACAAAGTTAGATGTGATTGTTTCTTCAGATTGAATTCTAAAACTACCACTCAAAGTTAATAAATCATAAAATTTACCTGGGTTAGCTCCTGCTGTATTAGCAGATCTATTTGTAGCTAAAGCTAAACCTCCTGATACTGCTGGTGCATCTAATGCATTACCATTAATTAATAGCACTCCAATATCTGGTAATAATTTACCGTATGATCCTGAGTTAGCAGAATAACCATTTGAATTAAGTGTACTATAAACTGTACCTTGTGAACCAGATACTAATTCAAATACTCTACCTGCATCCGTAAATGTAGTTGTAGTTACTACTTGACTATTATCTGTTAAAGTTATCTCTGCACCACTTGCAGATACATGTAATTTTAATGCTAATGTTCCTGGTAGTAAAGCTTCTTTATATCTAGCTCTATCTATAGAAATTGCATAAAAATGATCTGAGGTTAAAGTACCAAAAGTAAAGTCTGTTTCTTCATCACCTTGAACTAGGTTTCTATACTGACCGTAAATTGTTTGAGACGGTGAAGAACTAGTAACTGAAGTGTTAAAGAATAGTGAACCACTACCTTGTTTATCTGCATATGCTACACTAAATTGTACCCTAGCAGTATCTAAACCAGATGCTGTTTGGTAAATATCGTAGTAATAATCTGCTGATGTACCACCAATTTGAGTTGATGAAGTAAAGAACGTAGTTAACGTTGTACTATCACCTGACCATACTGGAGCAGTTACCGACTCTGCACTAACCACTACATCTTGTTCGTCGAATCTTTTATATGACATGATTAGTTAGTTTTAGTAATTGTTACCGGTATCGTAAGTCTAGCACCAGATCCTCTACCAATTACGGTTAATGTTGTATTTAATTGTGTTCTATCTCCAAATAATGTATTTACAGAAGTTGCTGTAAGGTTAATTGAAGTACCAATTACTGTTTTAGAAACGTTTGTTCCTATTGTAGTACCTTCATTTAATCTAGTTGCTTCATCAGTATTGATTCCCACTCCTGTATAAGAGTTAAGAGTTCTTACATCTGCTATTGTTGCTGTATATCCATCTGTTTCAAAGATAGATGTAGCTCCTAAATAATTTAGTGTTTGAGGGGTAATAGCAATTGAAGCACCTTGTTTAAGTGTAATTGAAGCAAACCCTATATCAAGTACTGGTAATTTAGAAGTACCTCTTGGTAAAGTAGTAAGCTTATACTTCATTATTTGAGTTTCGTCTGGAAATGCTTCTAATAACGGCATGTTTTCGATAGCTTCTCCATAAAAAGCAGAACCTGAGGGATGTGTTGGATTGTATAAGGTGTAGTCAATCTCATCATCTGCTAAAGCAAATTGAGTGATTTTAAAAGAACCGTCCCCTCTAGCTAACAGCTCTCTTCCTTTTTTGGTTAAGATCGCATCCACCGTGACGATCGAATTATCTAAGTATCCCATTTTATGTTATTGTGTTTTATATAAATATATGTTAATTAATTATTCTACAGTCGTTACAGAACCTAAATTATTAGTTGTAATGACCTCATCAGTATCTATCGCATATATTTTCCTAGATACTAATCCGATTGCTTTATTTCCGTCTAAAGTAAATATGTTGTTACCTACCTTTGGGAAGTTTGGAAATATTTTATTTGGGTGTGAACCCGATAAAGCTGAAGTAAATAGTACATCAACTATTTCTCTATCAGCATTGTTAATAGCTTTTACTGCAACTGTATCTGCATCATCTGCATGAAGACTACCTTTGAAGGTTAATAATCCTTTTGTAGGTTCATTTGCTAATACTGAATTAGCTACCACTGTTGCTGTAAGTGTTGATTTATTATATTCTCTAGCTATAGGACCAGCTGCAGTAGTTTTACTACCGTTATACTTACCGTTTATAACTCCTGTAAGAGTATGAAAACTTTCTTGTATTTCTGCTACAGTTGCTGTACCTGCATTGATTGCAGCAAGATTAGTAGGGTTAAACTGACTGGTTTGTCTATCTACTTTTTTAACTGATGGGGAAGTTTTACTTCCTTCAGAGTTATTATTAGTAGGGTTATAGTCACTATTATTAAAGTCTTGAGTAATGAATGGTACAAATACACAAGATGAACTTTCAAATAATGAATTGTTTTGTACGTCAACTGTTGAAGGTAAAGTATCAGTAGTTATAGGAGTAAATGTATAATAATAGTACTCATTCTTTTGCTGTCTACCTGTAATAGTTGCTGAGATTTGTCCTGTTGG
>Ga0163109_10003234_pt1 | contig 12469 bp, 10 predicted proteins | sample CRUFie1St13metaG_FD_108704 | JGI IMG/M metagenome (GOLD analysis project Ga0163109, IMG submission 108704) | Marine microbial communities from the Costa Rica Dome - CRUD Field 142mm St13 metaG | ecosystem: Environmental > Aquatic > Marine > Oceanic > Photic zone | place: Costa Rica: the Eastern... | reverse complement strand
TAGTAACTGAAGCCTCCCCGCGCATCAATAACAACATGAATGACCGCTTCTGTTAATTGAGCTCCAACAAAGGTAGCTCTAAGAAAAGTTGGATCTACTAGGTTTATTGGATCTGTAGAAGCTAATAAGGCTAAAGGGCCTGAAATCGACCAATCTTCTTGTTCTTTAAAAACCGAACAGGCAATACCGGCTAAGGTAGAGGCTGCCCAAAGCTCAACCTTTCGGTTAAAAAGTATTCCTCTAAGCGCACTCCCTGCAATTCTAAGACCGGTATACGAGCCAGGACCATTACTGATAATTACTTTTTGCAGCGATCTCATTCCTTGCTCTACCGATCCAGAAGCCTCCTCTAAAAGTTCACCAATGTATAGGACCAATTTTTTTGAATGTTCGGCTATTCCGTCTGTCCATCGATCCATAATGTGCCCTGATTCGGTTTGCAAACTAACAGAACATACTGAAGAACTACTTTCTATAGCTAGAATCATAGGTACAAATCTTAAATTTCTACGAGTGGCTGAATAAAGGCCTTCGATTCGATCACAAATTGCCAATTACCTCTATATTGAGACCACCTTCCAATAAATTCTACTAGGATGCAATCAGGTGTATTTACTGATTCACCAATATTTTGATCGATAAGCTCCTCAGCAAAATCAACAATATTAAAAGTCGGAGCATACACGTCAATTTCGGTTCCCATAATCACGATTTTCCCGTAAATACTTAATTGCCCCTCAAGCTTAAAATACTGATCGTAGTAGTGCATTTTAAGGAATGCCTCACCGGTCTCAAACGCTTGAGAATCCAGCAACTCTTCAGGTCGCGTATATTCCACAGCAATAGGTTGCCATAGTTGATCATCTTGTGAACTATATGGCCCATCAAAGGCTTCTTGAGCTTTGGTTATGAGCATGGATAAAGGTAAATGGTCAGAATATCCACTGCCCGTACCAAACGAAGACCACCGCTTAGGCATGCCTGAGACTGAATAAGTATTAAATCCAAAATCATCAACCTTAAAGCTTTGATTTACATAGGAAAGCCCATTTTTATCGTACATTCCATTGGAAATAATTAGCTGCATTAGAGTCCCCCAATATCCGCGATAAGTATCTGATCCACGCTCATCTATAGGCCATTCATACCATAAATTGTACCACTGTGGTCGCATTTGTCGAGCAGCATTGACCACAGAAGCTTCATCACCCTGTACCATAATGATATCCTGCAAAGCAGTTTCAGCGAAACCATGTCTATATTTTTGATTATAGTCGGCATTAAAATCTCCTGCAAGTACCAAATCGGCCATAGGATCTTCTTCAAAGATTTCATTTACCCTAGCCTCCAGCACCTTTGCATTTCCAACTCGTATCTTCTCCATTTCTTCGCTACTAGCTCCCGATTTCCAATGATTCACAAAAACTCCTAGCTCATCTCCGTCCAAGTCTACCCACACCTCTAAAATTGGCCGCGCACGTTCAGTAGGGTGTATACGAGTTTTTTCGCGTAAAATGGGATACTTAGAATACACCACATTCTTCTGGACACTTTCAGGCTTGCCCGAAATGCTGAGATTGGGCTCCCCTACCTCCAACTCATAAGGCCCTAAAAGCGCATCTTGCATTCCTTTAAGCAGTAACCACTCAGAGGGTAGTTGTGCGACTTGTTCGTCAAACTCTTCGTTCAACATACGCTGGAGGGAGGTATACGCATACTGCCCTAAAAAATCGGCCGGGTGCGTAAATCCGTGGTCACTTGGTGTGTGATCACTTTCCAACTCTACTAAGGTTACTATATCGGGCCCTGCACCGTCTTCATATGCCTTTAGCACCTCTATAATATGGCTAATTTTGGTGTATACATCCGCTGGTGAGTATTGCGAATTCCCTTGCCGATCGGTTGGCAGATAATCAGAATAAACGGCAACGCCGTCTGCATCAAACAGATTTTCAACATTATAGGTCACCAAGCTATAACTGGTTGGTGCACTTTGAGCACGTGGATTTGTACAGCTATTTTGGACAATGAGTACGAGGAGTAGGGCAAAAAGTAAGGTAGTTTTTTTTGATGTAGAAGTTTTTAGGTTCACGAGTACTCAGCTTATTTTAATGTATTTAGGTGTAAATGGCCTTTGTTCACAATAGCCATTGCACGGCCTGTCATCTTCCTGTTTAAGTAAGGAGAATTATGGGATTTTGAGCGCACATTTTTGTCATCAAAAACCCACTGCTCATCGGTATTAAAGATGGTCAAATTGGCTAAAGATCTAGGTGCAATTTGAGGGACTTCCAAGCGTAAAATTTTCCGAGGTTGATCGCATAACTTATCTATCAACGAAGTCAAGCTAAGATGCCCTGGCACGAACAGTTGCTCATTGGTAACCGCCCAGGCTGTTTCAAGTCCAATTATTCCATTAGGAGCATAATTAAATTCCACTTCTTTTTCTTCAATGGCATGTGGGGCATGATCGGTACAAATCACATCGATAGTACCATCCTTTAATCCCTCTATCATGGCATCTACGTCGTGCTGCGTACGCAATGGCGGATGCATTTTTACATTAGTACTAAAGTTGGTTTTCTCGACCTCTTCATCGGTCAAATGGAAATGATGAGGGCATACTTCCGTAGTAACTGGAATCCCTTTGGCTTTGGCTTCTCGAACCAAATCAACCCCTTTTTCCGTACTAATATGAGCTACATGAACGTGACCTCCGGTATATTCAGCAAGTAATATATCGCGAGCTATCATTACTTCTTCAGCTATACCTGGGGTGCCATCTACTCCTAATCTCGTGGAAACAGCCCCCTCATTCATATGTCCAGGCCTGGATAAGTTTAAATCTTCTTCATGATTAATAATTGGAGCATCAAGCATAGAGGAATACTCTAAGGCTATTCGCATTACCTGTGCATCGTAAACAGGATCTCCATCATCACTAAAGGCAACTGCTCCACCCTTTTTCATATCTGCCATTTCGGCTATACTCTCTCCTTTTCTATCTTTGGTTACACATCCAATGGGATATACATCTATCGGGGTTTCCTTAGCTTTGGATATGATGTATTCGACCACATCTCGGGTATGTATGGGTGGGTTGGTATTCGGCATACAAGCGACTGCCGTAAATCCACCAAAAGCAGCAGCGGCACATCCTTGAACGATAGTTTCTTTATGCTCGTATCCTGGCTCACGTAAATGCACATGCATATCCATCCAACCAGGACTCACATAGGCCCCTTGAAAATCATGAACTTGCTCGCCGTCTTGTGCACTTAATTTAGGTCCAATTTCAGTTATTAATCCATCCATTATTCGAATATTCTGAGCTTGATCATTTAAGGTAGTGGATGTTACAATTTGTAGATTTTTTAGCAGCATGTTCGTACCTAAGCAGGCTTAATGTAATGGGTAAGGGTAAATGAGCAATTAGATAGCTCAAATATACATAGAACAAAGCAAAGGATGTAGAAACATCTAAGAATTCCTATCTTACAATATGGATTTATTTGAAACATCACAGCAGAATATTCCTAAGGTTAGCGAACTTACCCAACGTATTAAAGTACTATTAGAGCAACATTTCACTAACGTTAGCGTACTTGGTGAATTAAGCAACGTAAGGAAGAGCGCAAACGGACATATTTACTGTACATTAAAAGATTCCGAAGCCCAGATACCATGTGTTATGTGGAGAACCCAAGCTCAGCGTTACGCCTCCTCATTTGAAGATGGAAAAGAAGTCATTCTACGAGGGTCTATACAAGTCTATAAACCTCAAGGAAAATATCAGTTAATCATTGAAGAGGTAGAAGCGGTTGGCGTGGGGAAACTGCAAATAGAATTTGAGCGACTAAAGAAAAAATTAGCTGCAGAAGGACTGTTTGACACGAGCCACAAAAAACCACTTCCCCGTTTTTCGACCAAAATTGGTGTGGTAAGCTCGCGTACCACGGCCGCTTTTCAAGACATTATATCCACCCTATCTACCCGATGGCCACTGGCCGAAATATCGCTCTATCACGCCAGTGTTCAAGGCGAGAGAGCCGCGAGAGAAATTTGTGAGGGCATAGAGTTTTTAGGGAAATCCAAAGATATCCAAGTCATCATTGTCAGTCGAGGTGGTGGTTCACTCGAAGATCTGTGGCCTTTTAATGAAGAGTCCGTCGCTCGCGCTATTTATTCCTGTCCTATCCCGGTTATCAGTGGTATTGGCCACGAGATCGATTTCAGTATTTCAGATTTCGTAGCCGATCATCGTGCAGCTACCCCCACTCAAGCTGCTGTAATAGCGACGCCTAATCGATACGATGTATTAACCGGCTTGGATGAATACGCCGAAAGATTCCATCGCTGTTTAGAGCAACGTTTGACCCAGACCAAACAAAGGGTGGACTATTTAGCCAAATCGTATGCTTTACAAAAGGTGCAGGAACGTTTGCATATTTCCACCATTAAGATTCAAAACAATCGCCAGTCCATAGAGTATTATTTGAGCCAACGGATACAGCAAAATAGGACGAACTTCACAAACCTTATGCACCGTTTAGAGCGTTTAAATCCGAATGAGGCCTTGGAAAAAGGATATACTCGAGTTTGGCAAGATGGTCAATGGATTCGTCATTTAGAGGCCCTGAAGCCAGAATACGTTGTTGAAATTGAATTTAAGCAGGGTCGAAAACGTTTCCATCAAGAAACCCGTTGAGTTAGATCAGCAAAATCACAATCGCTCAGTGTTAGGTTCGCTTGAATTTAAGTGTGAGCTCGTCTAGCGTTTATCGCCGTTTAATTGTTTTGGGTAACTACCAAATATTTTTACCTCTTCCGCTTCTATTCTCAACTCTTCTATTGCCGCAGAGGTATGAATATCGAATACATTAGCTTCAATATCTACGTAAAATGAATACCGAAAAGGCTCATTCATTCGAGGCCGAGATTCTAGTTTGCACACATTAATCCCATGCCGGTGAAACACACTAAGACATTCAACCAAGGATCCTTCTTGATGGGATGTGACCATCATGAGTGAGGTTTTTGAAGGGAATTGTGGATCGACTTCTATGGCCTTGCGAGATACAACTACAAATCGAGTATAATTTTCTTGTTGATTGGCTATGTCATGGGCTATTATATGAAGCCCATATAAATCTGCCGCATGCGCACCAGCTATGGCCGCTTGGGATAGATCTCCGTCTTCGAGTACATGTTTAGCTGAAATGGCTGTGTCTAGATAGGATTCGACGGTACACCTGGGAAGACGTGATAAAAAATGTGTGCATTGTTCTATGGCTTTAGGGTGTGACAAAATACGTCTAACTTTATTCAATTCAACCGGTTCAACCGCCAATAAGCAGTGCACAACTTTTATAATTTCTTCCCCTATGATATGAAGGTTAGACGCTCCTAAAATATCATAAATGTCATTGATAGAACCCGCCGTAGTATTTTCTATAGGTAGCATCGCAAAATCTACCTTTTCATCCTTTAATGCCTGAGCTGCCTCTTGAAAGGTATCGTACCCGTAGTAATCTATTTGTTTATGCCGCTCCTCAAAGTGTCGCATAGCCGCTAGATGGCTATATGCCCCATCGGTACCTTGATAGCTCACTCTAACATGCCCCTGACCATTTTTATTTTGAAGATCGACTAAGGAGTGCGTTTGATATCGCACCGAATTGGTAATAATTTCTCTAAACAAATGCTCTGCATAATATCGATCTAAGCCTTCTTCATTGGCAAAATCACGAATTTTACTGAGTAGTTTTTCTTCTCTTTCTAGATCTCTAATTCCACTATTATTAGCGAGTTTAAGCGCCGCAACCTCTTTAACAACTTGTTGACGTTGGGCTAAGGCTTTGATGATGCGCTTGTCTATATCATCCAGTTTGTCCCGTATGGAATGAAGTTTTTCTTTCATCGAATAATCTACTGCGAATATTTTATGAGTGTTTGTGAGGTGTAATTAGCAGCTTTGAGTAGGTTTATAAATAACTCATTGCTGCATTTGCAAAATATAGCATAAATTTTTCCCTTTCAGAATCCGTATTGTGAAGCTAGGATAGACTATCAATAAAATGAGCTTTTTTTGTTTCTTCTTCACATAAAGTTCATAATAAGGATGTATTTATATTGTTCCATAACGTAAAAATATTTTGTTACACAAAAATTCACTATCGATCACTTACTACACCGACAAATTTTCGATTTATGTGAGTTGATGATGTACACCATTTTTCACATTCATTCTTAAATCATTCATCTAATTATTGCATCATGACATTACTACTTAGTGTATTGTTCACTTTCTTTAGTTTATTTACCTCTGAGCTTACTCCTAGTTTATCTTCTATGAGTGAGATGGAAAATTCAAGTGACAAAATTGAAATCGTAATCGAAAGTAACGATCAAATGCGCTTTAACCTATCTGAAATCACTGTTAAGCAGGGTCAAACTGTTGTGCTAACTTTAAAGCATGTGGGTAAATTACCCAAAGCTGCAATGGGTCATAACTGGGTTTTACTCCAGCCAGGTACTGATTTAGCCACTTTTGCTATGAAATCAATGAAAGCTAGGGACAATGAATATGTACCAACTGAAGCCCCTGAAGTTGTGGTCAACACCATATTATTAGGTGGCGGTGAGGAAACCACTATTGAATTTGACGCACCTGCACCAGGTATCTACTCCTTTATTTGCAGTTTTCCAGGTCATTATGCCTTAATGCAAGGAACGTTTATTGTAGAGTAAGGCATTAATTACATTGTTAATATTATAGAGTGCTTAGTGCCCCTAAGCTCTCTTGCTATTTGCGTTGTCAGATATTAATACGCCAAAGTACTAAAGCTATGAGTACTACGTTCAAACCGCCGGTCAAAAGTCGCCGAGGACTCTCTTTTTTTATTGGATTTATTGGTGCTTACTTAGTGCCCATTGGACTCAATAACCTCTTAGTAGTAATTGGCCTAAGAGAAACACTCAGTGCAACGAATACCGAGTACATAGCGTATGGTGTGTCAGGTCTATTCTTAGGATATGCCTGTATGTCTATAACGCCAGTCCATCGGGTGCGCATACTATCCTATTTAATTGGAAGTATTCTAGTAATGGATGCCATCGCATTTTTTTCGGGTCGTTTACCCTTGGCTTTTTTAATTGACCGAGTGGTTTTCTTAGGCTCATTTAGTATTTCTGGTGCCATAAGCCTATTTCTAAATAAAGAATCGACTATTGAAACGGAAGCAAACGCAGATGGCTAATTAAGCTATAATGAAGCGTAGCTGTTCAATTCGTGAGAGTAACTCTTGCCGATCCATTTGCCTGTAAAGATCTGGTAATAATTTCTTAGAGGTACATTCTAATACAGCCAATAAGGTTTGTAATTCTACCTCTTCAGGATAGGTTGGTGGAATAAAGTTTTGAATGACCTGTTCAAGCATGGCTAGATTTACCGACTCTTTACCATGTGCAACTGCTTCAAATTTAGTCCGTGTCAATACCGCTTCCATGTCGGCACCCGACAAATGGTACGAATCTGATAAAAGTAGCTTCGGTACCACCTCTTCTTCTAATTTAATCTTAGTTTTTTTCGCCATTGCCCTAAAAAGCTCTTCCTTTTCATTGCTATTCTGAGGTGGAAATAAGGCAAGGTGTTCTTCGGCTCTACCCTGCCGTTTCAAATCAATAGGCATTAAATCCGGACGAGCTGTCATTAAAAACCAAATAATTCGGCCCCGATGCCCAGTGTTACTCATAAAACTGGCAATTTGAGAGAATACCCTACTCGATACACCACTATCACCTGAGGCTGAACGATCTCCTAAGTAAGCATCTGCTTCATCAATCATTACCGCTACGGGTGCCATAGCCTCTAGCAGATGTAATATTTTTTCTAGGTTCCCTTCGGTAACACCCTGCCATTGACTTCTAAAGTTTTTTAATTTTACCATTGGAATACCTACGTCCTTAGAGAAGCACTGAACTAAAAAAGTCTTACCAGTACCCACAGGCCCACAAACCAAATACCCCATGGGAAGTACTTCTAGATTACCTTCTTTCAATGCTTTCGCAGTTAATTGTAAGTGCTCCTTTACTAGACGATGTCCTGCTACATCTTTCAATGAGAAGGTAGATTCAACAAATTCCAACAATCCATAGGCTTCGGCCTCGATTAGTTCTTTTTTTGTTTGGGTAATCGTGTCAAGATTCAATGGCTCTTTATTTTCTTTTGCATTGAAATAAAGCGATTGCAGCTGAAGTATTGTCAAGCCAGCTGTTTGTTGGGCCAGAACATGAATAGGCAGCTCAAAAACCTTGGCGTACTCATCTACAGGTATTTTTGATTCCAAATACCTGCGCCGTGCAGATGCGTCCGGATGTGGTATGGAAATTTCAGAAATATAAGGATGCTGAATTAATGTGCGATTTAAATCATTTAAGTTCTCTGTAAGAATTATATGAGTAAAATCTCCTCCTAACAGAACAGGGTCTTGAGCCCAACGAGTTATGTATACTAAGGCATTCCTATCCTCTATGCCCGTAGATCCCGCATCATTCATAGGAACGATCGTTTCTGCATGCTCTAGAATAAGCGCTACACTTTTATTTTGCTCCAATCGTAACCTAAAGTAAGACTCCAGTATGGAAAAGATTCGAACTGGATCTTTGGGTAACGAAATAGCATCGGTCGTGCCTAATAGTGAGTCGCGTGCTTTTAGTGCTTGTTCAAAATCTTCTCTGGATGCTTTATCTCTAAAATACACTCCAGAAGCACGGTTATAAAAAAGAACGATATCTCGTGCGCCAAAGAATTCATCTGCTAAAAATTCATGTAGACGCATGAATTCGTACACCGATTCATCAGATTCAATGGAAACTAAATCATGCACATTGCCATGAAGGAGAAAGGTATTTAAGGTTCTACTTAAATACCTTTTTGCACATTCTTGTGACCAATTTGGATAGTGTGTAATCATGAACTATGATACCTTAAGATAAATCTGAGATATAAATTATGTCTTAATTTCATTCAAGATCTAAAACAACCATTTTTACGGTCTCAATTCTACTTTGTGTCGCTTTACTGATAATGAATCTAAATTCATTGATAATAAACTCTTCATTCACTCGTGGAATTCGACCTAAATGGTTGATTATATATCCCGCAACAGTGTCGTACTCATTTGGTTCTTCAGGAATATTTACTTCCTCAAATTTTTGATTGAGTTCTTCTATCTCCACATTTCCACTGACAATGTATGTATGCTCAGCAATGCGTTTCATGATTTCATCTTCCACATCATGTTCGTCTTGAATATCTCCAACTAGTTCTTCTAGCACATCTTCTATGGTAACCATCCCAGCAGTTCCACCATATTCATCAAGTACTATAGCTACTGATAAGTTTTCCTGTCTAAATTCTGCCAACAAATTCTTTGACCTCTTTGTATAGGGTACTAGTTTAATCGGACGTAATATTTCTTGTATGGTTTTTGGGTTGTTAAATAAATCATAGGCATATACCACCCCAATCACGTCATCAATGGATTCATTATATACGGGTAGCTTTGAGTGACCCGAACTTATAAATAGCTGACTTACCTCAACTATTGAGGTCTTTTTTTCTACGGCTTCTATTTCAATTCTAGGAACCATACTGTCTTTTACTTTTTTATTCGACAACTCGAGTACATTATGCAATATCTCTGAATCATCCTGATCCAACTCTCCATTTCCTCCGCTATCCCGAAGTTCTTGGACAATCCGTTCGACATCTTGTCGCCGATATATTAAAGAGGTACTCTCTGACTCATTAGAAATTAAGGATATTATTTGGCGTGAAGCTCCATCGGCAATAATGATTAATGGCCGCAACGCAACATGTAACATTCGAAGAGGTAAAGCTATAAAGTTTATGAGGTAATCTGCCTGTGCTCTAAATATGGCTTTTGGTAAGATTTCACCAAAAATCATGACCAAAATAGAGGCTAGAACCGTCTGTAAGCTCAAAACCATGAGCTCACTTGGAAGTTCCCCAATGTAATCGAGATATATCTGAGTGATTGGTTCTGCTAAATATATGGCCATCAAAGTAGCATAGACCACATTGACAATATTATTTCCCACCAATGTTGTCGTCAGAAAGGTTTCTGGCCTATTTTTAAAAAAATCAATTGCTTTTGCAACCAAATTAGTTCGTCGCGAAACTACTTCTAGTTTAAGCTTGTTAGCGGAAACAAAGGCAATTTCAGAACCTGAAAAAAACCCACTTAATACCAAAGTTCCAAGGATTAGAAGCCACTCATTCATTTCGCGGGCCCATTAAATGTGTTGTTTATAGGTAATCTACTCGATGGAGGTTCGTCGTTCATTAATTAAATATTTATTCTCATTTATTCTGAAACCCAGGCTTTCTTTTTTCTATGAAGGCATTAACACCTTCCTCGAAGTCATGAGTTTCGAAGAGCTTAGCGAACAGCTCGGCTTCTTTCTCAAATAATTCCAGTGAATAGGAACTTTGTTGAGACTTCATGGCAAAAATAATACTTTTTACGGCTAAGGGTGCCATAGAACATAATGGGGCTATCCATTTTTTCGCTTGATCCAATATGTCTTCGTTTTCGTTATCTAATATAGCATTAAATATCCCTACATCTATCCCTTGATATGCAGATACTGTTTTAGCTGTAGTCATCCATTCCATTGCTTTGGCATAACCAATTAGTTGCGGCAGGCGAACGGTTCCACCAAAGCCAGGAATCAAGCCCAACTTTACCTCTGGAAACCCTATGATGGCATTTGGTGCCGCTAGTCTGAAGTCGCAAGCAATGGCTAATTCAGCCCCGCCTCCCAATGCATAACCCTCGATAAGCGCCACAGTAGGTACAGGCAGCTGTTCTATCTGTGCAAAAATACGCTGACCTCTACTAGATATACTCTGTGCCTCTAACTTTACTTTTCCTTTAAATTCTTTAATATCAGCACCCGCTACAAACGCCTTAGCCCCTGCCCCCTGTAATATAATGCAGCGTATTGGGTTAGTTGACTGTTCCAATTCTGAACGAATTTTGGTCGACCATACATCTAACTCCTTAAGTAGATCCATATTCAGTGCATTTAAAGCCTTAGGCCTACTTATGGTTAAAACTGCTATACTCCCCTGTACTTCCCAAATAAGATGCTTAAATAATTCTTGCATGTTATTGCCTCATTTCCTTCTTGGCTGAGCTATTTGAGTTTGCTAAACTAGTTGATTTAGAGGTACCACTAGTACCCGATTCTTTGTTTAAAGTAGTATGATCTGAAAAATCCATGTTTTGGGATGTTTTCTTATTGAATTCAGCTTCATTTATTCTAGCTTTTTTTTCTTGAATTTGCATAAGCAACTCATCAAGTTGAGCTTCTGAATAATACTCTTGAGGTGGACCCTCATATGTCTCTAGGTCCATTACATCTAGTAATTTTGCTGTTTCATCCACATTCGTCAATAAATTATCCAACTGAAATCCAATTTTTTCGGGCTTATTCATGGTCATTGATTGCTCATATATGTATCGGATAGCGTCCTCAATGGTTTCTAAATGAGTCTCGCACATAGCAAATTTTTCTTCGACCGCGGAGAATTTTTGAAGTCGCTTCTGCAAAATAGTAATGCGTCTGGTTTTTGAATCTTTAAGTTTTCCAGGTTCCAGCGTTTTGATATGATTGATTAATTGTACTAATTCTGACTCAATTTGCTTCTCTACTTGTACATTCAAGAAGACCGTGTATCGTCGAATAAGATCTAAAAGATTTAAATGATTGGTCAATAAAGTATCTAACTTTTTTAATATAGTATTTAGCAATCCCTGCGAGGTATAAGGAAGTTTATCAAAATTTTCAGCAATGAGTTTAGTCAGATGTTTTGATACTAAAAAACGCTTTTGTGAGGCTTGATCCAGTGATTGGAAAATAGCCTTATTGTTATTGGTATGATAACGCTCTTGCATTTTTTTGAGCTCAATTTTTCTACGTACTTCAGGTAATTTTGTAACAATCCCTAAATACATAAGTTCAGCCCCCATAAGCCCAGACAATAGAGCTATTCCAAGATCTGGAAATCTGGTGCTTAGTGCTACCGAACTAGCTCCCCCTACTACAAGTGCGATTAAATTGTAAGGATGCTTAAAAACTTCCCGAGCAAAATTAATTGAGCCTTCAGTATACATTTTTTCTTACTGCCTACCTATTGTTTTAGTTGTATTTCTAGCTCTTGCTCTTTTGTTTATTTCCTCACTAATCAGTCCCATTTCGTTTTTAATAATTTCAAGGCTCTCTTTTGCCTTCACATTCCTAATGGTACTATACTGCTGGTTGCCACTAACAACATCTGGATTTGAATCAGCTATAGAAGAATTTGACGATGCTTGCGAATTAATTTCGTCGAATGTCAGTCTTAAACGTGATAATGAAGCTTCTACACTTTGAAGTG
>Ga0163109_10003231_pt1 | contig 12471 bp, 6 predicted proteins | sample CRUFie1St13metaG_FD_108704 | JGI IMG/M metagenome (GOLD analysis project Ga0163109, IMG submission 108704) | Marine microbial communities from the Costa Rica Dome - CRUD Field 142mm St13 metaG | ecosystem: Environmental > Aquatic > Marine > Oceanic > Photic zone | place: Costa Rica: the Eastern... | reverse complement strand
GCGCGGAGAACATCCGTCGCATCGGTGAGGTCACCAAGCTCTTCGCTGATGCGGGAATGATCTCCATCAACAGCTTCATCAGCCCCTATCGAGTCGATCGAGATCAGGCTCGTGCAGTCCATGCCGAGTCCGAGATCCCCTTCTTCGAGGTCTACGTGGCCTGCCCCCTCGAGGAGGCGGAGAAGCGTGATCCCAAGGGGCTGTACAAGAAGGCCCGTGCCGGCGAGATCAAGGGATTCACCGGCATCGACGATCCCTACGAGGAGCCGGAAGCGCCGGAAATGGTCCTCAAGACCCACGAACAGACCGTCGAGGAAAGCGCCATGGAGCTCTTCAGGATGCTCCAGGAAAAGGGAATCGTCTGAAGCGATCTCGCGCGGCTCCCGAGCCGGATCTGAACGGTTGATCATCGCACCCGGAAGCCCAGCTTCCGGGTGCTTTCATTGGTGTCCGACTCGCCTGTCTGGTCGATTCTCACCCCGTTTCGGGCTCGTCCGCACCGGATTGCCCGACCCCGTGACAGGTCCTGGTGACTGGAGCGATTCGATATCGGATAATGAATGAGTCTTCTTGGTACCAATGGGCGAACCATTCGCTCTGTCGTGGCGTGATAACCCTTCTGCGGACGTGATCTCGAACCAGTCCGTCAAGAACGTCCGGATTCGTTCCGATTGACCGGATGAGGCAACATGGGCAATCTGCGGATCACACCCGGAACGCCTTGTGAAGGAACCCCTCGGATGAACAAGCCTTTCCTGCTGAGCAAGACAGCCCTCCTCATGACCACCGCCATGATCGGTCTCGGCCCGGTTTTGAGCGCGACTGGTCAATCGCAGTCCGTGATCCCATCCGGGTTCTCCACTCAGAAGATCCTCGAGACAGAAGATCGTGCCGGCCCGCACGACCTCGGTGTCCTGGCCCGTTTCTCGCCGGATGACCCGATCCCAATGCTTGAAATGGAATTCAGGGTCTCGGGCATCCCGGCGGGTGAGACCGTCGCGCTACGCCTTCGTGGAGCTCCACTGCGATTCGATCAACTCAACCTGAAGAGGCGGATCGATCTGAAGAACCGTTTCGGCGTCGACGCCGCAGAACGCTACGAGGAGGGGTTGTCCCGGCGGATGGTCGATCTCGTCAACAGGATCCGAAACGAGTCTTCGAGCGCGCATCGTGTCGGCGTGGTCGGAATGCCCTTCGCACCGATCGACGAACGTGACGAGGACTCCAATCGAAATTACACCGCTCTGATCGATTCCGTCGATCTCTTCATGCCGAAGGTGGGAGCACGAACGTCACTCGAGGGACTCTCTCGACTCGCAGCCGGTCGCGAGGTCCTCGCGGCCCGAAACATCGTTCGATCCCGCATCGACCGCGGTGCGCGCGTAGATCGTCGGCGTCCCGATTCGGACCGCACGGTGCGTCCTTCCGGGAACGAGCGCCGGCGTGATTCCGGATCGCGTTCGGTATCGGTCCCGGTATCGAATTCCGGATCCGTCGATCGGATCCTCCCGGGGTCGGCCCGTGGTGACGAACCCCGCACCGTACTCCGCGACATCGATCCCCAGGTGGCGATCGCCAATCTGATCGGCGCGTGGGGCACGAGCAATCCGGCGTGGGATCTCAATGGTGATGGGCTCGTGGACGGTCTGGATCTCGCGATCGTCCTCGGTCACTACGAGGATGCCGGTGATGTCGACGGCAGCGACGGTGGCGGTGGCGGCGGCGGGGACGATGGCGGTGGTGCCGGAGGTTCGGGCGACGACATCCGGCAACTCGTTCCCGGCTCCGGTTTCTCCGGGAGGACTCCCCAGCCCGGACGGGTCGGCAGTCCATCTATGTCCGGATATCCGGCGAAGGCCATCGCACGCTGGACCGAATTCCCCTACATCACGCGATCCGATGACTTCTATGTCACGGTCAGTGCGTATCACATGGCCGAAATCGACCGGGTGGAGTTCAGCCTCAACGGAGGCGACCCCGTGAGCTGCCCGGAGGTTCAGCCTCATCCGGACACCGGGTACGCGGAATACATCGTCCGGGTCGACGTCTCCGATCTTGCGCCCGGCAAGCACGAGATACGCGCCACCGCCTTCCCGAAGGTCGGACAGCCCAGGGTGCTCCAGGGGGAGACACCGACCGGAGCATCGATCCATACGGTCAACAACGGAAACGAGAGCTTCTGGTTTCACTACGATCCCGACCCGGTCACCGTCTTGGTTGGGCCAGATGGTCAGTACGCGACCATCAATGACGCCATCGATGCACTCGGATCCGATCTCTATGGCGGGCGTATCCATCTGACCGGGGGGGACCACGTTCTTTTCAGCCGCGACAGCCCGTCCTTCCGGAACACCGAGGAGGACAAGGTCCTGACCATATCCTCCGCACCCGGACTGCAGCCCGGCGACGTCAATCTCCTCGGGTACCTTCCCTCCTCCTCACGTTCGGGTCGCCTGAGCCACGGATCACTGCACATCAAGGACCTGACCGTGCTCACGCCCCGGGTCGACGGGTACGCCGCCGCGATCCACGGTCGAGGTCCGAATCGTCTTTTCGTCGAGGGCGTCTACACCACGAGCACCGATCCCATCCTCGGTTGGGCGGACCTCTCGGTCCAGAGGTTCGTGAACGCGATCGGGAACTGGACCCTCGGATGCTGGTCAAAGGACTGCACCTTCGTGAACATGCCCAAGGGCATCAACGGCGTCATGCTCGCGAAGAACAACAGCTTCACCCGCCTCTCCGCGGACGCTTTCGGATCCGGTCCCGGCGCCGTCATCAACTGCACCCTCAACATGTCCGATGCCGGCAATGCGATCCACAACCAGCACTGCGACATCATCCAGATATCCATGAACGACGGATCCATACCACTGATCGAGAACCGAATCTTCGCGGACATCCGGTCCTCGAACAGCATGGCACAGTGCGGACACTTTTCCAGCAGTGCGGGTGTCCCGTACGAGAACTTCGCGGTGGTCAACTGGGAGGTGGACTCGATGTACGGTTCATCGAGCCTCAACTTCTACAACAGTGTCGATCACCTTGTCATAGATGGTTGCACATTCCGAAACAGCTCCATCTCCTTCAGCTCCAATCACATGATCAAGCGGGTCGCCATCCGGAACACCCTCATGCGAAAGTTCGCCGCGAACGGAGCGGGTCTCGAGGACATCTTCGGTGGCGCGAACCGCGACATCATCCTCGAAGGCCTGCACTTCTACGCCGAAAGAGACATGCCCTTCGAACACGAGGGCGTGAGCATCGGTCCGGTGAGATTCACCGCTCCTTCCGCTCCGGTAGGTCAGTCATCCGACGGCACCGGCGAATACATCCCGAGCTTCGTGGTCGTCGAGAGTCAGATCGTGAACCAGTATCTCGGAAACGCGAACGTCCTCAAGCAAGGGGTCGTCCGTGATCACTTCTACTACGACGTCGACGATCTCGACCTGAGTTGGACCATCCTCGATTGATCGATTCGGCCGATGCCGGTCCGTGCACCGTCACCTGGATCGGTAGTTGCTCTCGATCCAGTCGCGGTAGCTTCCGTCGGTGATCGCGTCGATCCAGGGCTGGTTGCCCAGATACCAGTCGACGGTCTTGGCGAAACCCGTCTCGAAGGTCTCCCGGGGCGAATAGCCGAGTTCGCGCCCCGCGCGGCCCGCGTTGATCGCATACCTGAGGTCGTGTCCCGGCCGATCGGTCACGTAGGTGATCAGCTCCTCGTTCGACGCCCCCCGCGAAGCCGGGCAGTCCGGGAACCGGTCGCGGAGTTCTTCCCGGGTCGAGATGTGGTCCTCGATCATGCTGCAGAGGGTCCGAACGATGTCGATGTTCGTTCGCTCGTTGTCGCCGCCGATGCAGTAGGTCTCCCCGGAGCGTCCCTTGCTCGCGGCAAGAGCGATGCCCCGGCAGTGATCGTCGACGTAAAGCCAGTCCCGAACGTTGGTGCCGTCCCCGTACACGGGAAGCGGCCTGCCTCCAAGGATGTTCATCAGCATCAGCGGGATCAGCTTCTCGGGGAACTGGTACGGACCGTAGTTGTTCGAGCAGTTGGTCGTGCACACATCGAGTCCGAAAGTGTGGTGGTAGGCACGGACCAGATGGTCGGATGCCGCCTTGCTCGCCGAGTACGGGGAGTTCGGCGCGTAGGGGGTCGACTCCTCGAAGGCGGGTTCTTCACGAGTGAGCGATCCGTACACCTCGTCCGTCGAGACATGGTGGAAACGGTGCGGACTCCAGTTTCCGTTCGAATCCTGCCAGGCACCTCTTGCCGCCTTCAGCAGTCCGTGGGTGCCGAGGACGTTGGTCTCGATGAACGCATCCGGACCCTCGATCGAACGGTCCACGTGACTCTCCGCCGCGAGGTGGACGATCATCTCCAGTCGCTCGTCGACGAGGAGTTTCTGGACCAGTTCGGTGTCCCGGATGTCGCCGTGCACGAAGGTCATTCGCTCGTCGTCCATCACGTCCTGAAGGCTCCGGAGGTTGCCTGCATAGGTGAGTGAATCGAGCACCACGATGCGGTCGGCGGGATTCTCGTCGAGCCACCATCGGACCAGATTGGATCCGATGAAGCCGGCGCCGCCGGTCACGAGTAGGTCAGCCACTTGACAGCTCCCTCATCATTTCACCGAGATTGGTTCGCCAGTGCACCCGGGGGGCGTGATCCGCGTCCCCGAGACGGGAACGCGTTCCGCTCGTGTCGAGCACCGAGTAGGACGGTCTTGACGCGGCGGTCGGAAATTCCGCGGTGGACACCGGGCGGATCCGGGGTGCGGAGTCGAGGATGCCGGTCTCGACAGCGATCTCGGCGATCGCGACCGCGAAGTCGTACCAGCTCGCGGAGCCGTCATCCGTCCAGTGCTGCGTCCCCGACACCCCCCTGTCCAGCATGCACCAGATCGCCTTCGCAAGTGAATGCGCCCAGGTCGGGCAACCGACCTGGTCGGAGACGACCCGTATCTCGTCACGATCCAGCATGAGCCGCAACATGGTCTTCACGAAATTCGAACCGGTCGCCCCGTACAACCAGGCGGTGCGAACTATGAGCGCCTCGTCACCGAGCTCGTCGCGAACCGCAATCTCCCCTTCGAGCTTCGTGCGTCCGTAGACCGAGATCGGGTTCACGGGGTCGTCGGGCGCGAGGGGCGTCGAACCTGATCCATCGAAGACGAAGTCGGTGGAGACATGGACCATTCGCGCTCCGAGGCGGCCGACCGCGCGGGCAAGGATACGGGGACCGACCGAGTTGACCAGCCTGGCCGAATCCTCGTCGGTTTCCGCTTCATCCACTGCGGTGTAGGCAGCCGTGTTGACGATCACCTCGGGTTCGTGCCGCTTCATCGCGGCTCCGACCGAAGACTCGTCGGTGATGTCGAGTTCCGATGCCGAGCAGATCTGCAGCGCCACGCCGTGAGGTCGCGTCCTCTCCAGCGCAGTGGCCAGCTGTCCACCCCCACCGGTCACGAGTGTCCTCATTCGTACACCTCGGCATCCGCGAGGAGGGGGGCCGCGGCGTCCTTCGGGGACAGGATGGGAACGGATCCACCCGCGACCGGCCAGTCTATTCCGATCGTGGGGTCGTCCCAACGCACCGCACGGTCGTGTTCAGGATCGTAGTGGGACGTGCACTTGTACTGAAAGTCAGCCTTCTCAGAGGTGACGAGAAAGCCGTGACCGAACCCGGGGGGCACCCACAACATCCTCTGGTTCTCCTCGGAGAGGGTTGTACCGTGCCACTCGCCGAAGTGGTTCGAATTCCTTCGGAGGTCGACCGCCACGTCGAACACCGATCCCTTCGTCACGCGGACGAGCTTGCCCTGTGGATTCACGATCTGGTAGTGGATCCCCCGGATCACTCCGTGGGACGACCGGCTGTGGTTGTCCTGGACGAAGTCCACGTCAAGGCCGATATCGACGAAGGTGCGTCGGTTCCAGCTCTCGACGAAGAAGCCGCGTTCGTCGCCATGGACGGTCGGTTCCAGCACCAGGCATCCGGGCAGCGATGTCTCGATCCTGTTCATGCAACCACCGATCAACCTCTCCCGGTCACAAGTTCCACGAGATACTGACCATATCGGTTCTTGCAGAGGCTTTCCCCCAGTCGCAGCAGGTCGTCGTCCTCGATCCAGCCCTGACGCCAGGCGATCTCCTCAGGACATGCGATGGAGAGGCCCTGCCGGTCCTGAATGGTCTGAACGAACTGGGCCGCCTGCAGCAGGGTCTCGAAGGTTCCGGTGTCGAGCCATGCCGATCCTCTTCCGAGCAGCTCGACCTGCAGCTGTCCGATTCTCAGGTACTCGTCGTTGATGCTGGTGATCTCGAGTTCGCCGCGTTCGGATGGAACGATCGACTTCGCGATGTCCACGACCTTTTCGTCGTAGAAGTAGAGACCGGTCACCGCGAAGTCCGACCTTGGTTCCCGAGGCTTCTCCTCAATGCTGATCACCTTCATGTCCTGATCGAACTCGACGACCCCGTACGCACGGGGGTCCCGGACCTGGTAGGCGAACACGGTGCTTCCCTGCTCGCGAGCGGTGATGATCTTCAAGCGCTTCTGGAGCTCGCTGCCGTGGAAGATGTTGTCACCGAGCACCAGCGCCGATGGGTTCCCTCCGATGAACTCCTCTCCGATGATGAACGCCTGGGCAAGTCCGTCCGGACTCGGCTGCACCGCCCACTGGATCTCCATGCCCCACTCCGCGCCGTCTCCGAGCAGCGCCCTGAAGGCGTCCTGATCCTCTGGAGTGGTGATGATCAGGACCTCCCGGATGCCCGCGAGCATCAGCACTGAAAGCGGGTAGTAGATCATGGGCTTGTCGTAGACCGGCATCAGCTGCTTGCTGACGCCGCGGGTCAGCGGATACAGCCTGGTTCCTGATCCACCAGCCAGGATGATGCCTTTTCGTCTCTTCATTTGTCCACCGTTCCGATCGTCATTCTGCCTGCCGTCTCGAGAAGTGATCTGACCTGTGACGCCTGCTCCTGCGAGCTCGGCCGGGTGACCAGGAGCTGCAGGGTATCGTCGAGGAGGGTGCGTGCCTCCATCGATCGATCCAGATCGATGAGCAGTCTCGCGGTGTTGATCCTGAATCCGATGTGCTCGGGCGACCTGGTCCGGAGTTCCAACATGAGATCGAGGGCCTCCGCCTTCCGATCGAGGCTCGCCAGAACGGAGGCCTTGGTGTCGATGCAGTTGTTCCTCGGACCCGCCTCGGACAACCTGATCGCCTCCTCGATGTTCGCGAGTCCGGTCTCGCGATCCTCGAGTTCACCGGCCCGGGCGGCCTGATAGGCATGGTTGTTGAGCGCCATGATGTAGAGGGATCGTTCGTATCGCACCTGTCGGGCTTCGTCGGCGTCGGCGACATCCGATGCCGATCTTCGCCCGATGCCGTCCCGTCTCATGCCATCGATGATCTCCTCGAGGATGCCGATCGCCCTTGAGCTGTTGCCCATCGCAACCTGGAACTGCGCCTGCTGCATCCTGATCTCGTTCTCCATGGGGTTTCCGTCGGGCTGCATGCCTTCGAGCAGGCTCTCGACGAACTCGAGGTCGGTCGGTTCCTCGAATCGCCTCGCTATATCGATCCAGGCCCCGATCTCCCGCAACCGACCACCATCCGTTTCTCGCAGGAGATCCGAGATTCCTCGAGTAGCCTCTATCGCGATGTCGCGGCCGACGAAGGCGTTGTTGGCGATCCATGCTTCCAGTAGACCGGGGTTGTCCGCGATCAGGGAGACGAGCAGGGCCTTCGCCTTGTCGATCCGCCTGGTCCTGATCAATGCGCTTATGCTGAGGCCTCTCAGGCGTCGGATCAAAGTGACCTCCCCGACGGTCGACCGATCGGACATGGTCATCCTGCCGACCAGCTCCGAGTCGTTTCCGAGCATCCCCTCGTAGGGAGCGAGAGCGGCGTAGGCCTCGCCGTTCCGGCCCAGCCGCATGCAGAGATCCGCGATGCGAAGATCATGCAGCAGGGAGCGGTTCCGCTCCGATCGACTCCGCGCCGCGTAGGCGAAATCGACGGCACGGTCCCAGTCGCCTGCTCCAAGCGCGCTCTGGTAGGCCCAGAGGGCAGGCTCGGCGCCGTTCTGGAACCTGCTCATCGCGTTGGTACCGATCTCCAGACCGATGTCGTGTCTTCCTGCGGCCTCGTGGAGCTGCCATGCCAGCCGGGACGGTGCGATCGCCCCCGGGAAACGATCCACCAGCTCGAGTGATCGGTTCAGATGATCCTTGCTGGGCCGGAACGACCCCGTCGACCTGTCCGACGCGCTCATGGTGAGTTCGAGGATCTCCGCGAGAACCGGATTCGAATCGCCCACGACTTCGAGGACGGCCCCGGCATCATCCCAGGTGGAGATGTCGGCGACGAGAATAGGGGCGAGCTTTTCCATCACCAACCGATTGTCCGGCTCGATCTCCAGAGCACGCAGATAGGCTTTCCTCGCCCCGGGCAGATCGCCGTTGCTCATCCGAACCCGGCCGGCGATCATCCATGTCGCGACCTCGTTCGACCTTTCAGCGATCAGATCATCGACGATCGGCACGGCCATTTGAGGCATCGATGCCGCCAGGTGCATTTCCACCTCCATCGCCTCGAGCTCCCCCGCTTCAAGGAAGTCGCACGATCTCGCGATTCGCAGCGCCTCCTCGATGCGGCCCGAGTCGGCCAGCAGCAGGAGCTTGCCGTGCAGCGCGAACCGGTTCTCGGGGTCGGTCTCCTCCACCTTCTCGTACTGTTCGATCGCCTCGTCGGTCCTCCCCTCACGTCCGAGGAACATGCCGAGATAGACGCGATCGAGTGGGTCGCCAGATCCTTCGGCCAGCCGTTGGAGCTCGTCGATCGCCTCGTCCATCCTCCCCTGACGGACGTGCAGGGCGATCCTGCTCCGCATGTCCGAGTCGTCGGACGACATTCGCTGGTACTGATCGAGGTAGTCCTGGGCCCGTTCGCGGTCACCGGTCACCTGAAGCAGCTGGATGAGATCCGGATACAGATCGACCTGGGTCGGGCGCATGTCGACCGCTTTCTTGAGGAAGGCGGCAGCGGCCGTGAGATTCGGATTGCGACCTCCGCGAAGCAGGTCACCGAGGACCAGCATCGCCTCCATGGAGCCCGGGGAGGACTGCACGATGTCGTTGAGGGCGACGATGGATCTCGCGCGTGCGACCTCGTCATCCGATTCGAGCAGTGCGACACGTTTTCCAAGTGCGATCTGGAAGGAGGGGGACGCATCGCCGACCAGCGCCCCGAGCCGTTCAAGGGCCATGTCCGCCATTTCGGGATCCCGGATCCATATGCCGGGATACATCGTCACGATCCTGGCTGATGCCGCGTCCGTCCGAAGGTCGTCCAGCATCCGACGCATGCGTCCCACGGCCTCATCACTCGCCGGGGAGTTCGCGACGAAGGCGAGGATCTCGCGCCTGCGTCCGGTCTGGTCTTCCGTCAGACCATTTCCGACGATCTCGTACGCTCTGTCGGCCAGGACCAGTGCATCGTTCTCCCTGCCATCGAGCCTCGCGTGCACGGCCTTCGTCATGATCAAGTCCGTCTCATCGACTCCAAGATCATCGGCCCGCTCGGCGAGTGCGTTCGCCCAGCCGCGGGAGAAGACCTTCCGGTCCCTTGCCATGACGAGCAGGGCGGTCGATTCGATTTCCTTGGATTTCAGTGCCTCGTTCACAGCGAAATCCAACACTTCGAGGTTGTTCTCCAGCGAAGCTGATTCGACGAGGATGCCGAGCAGCGACTGGGCCCCCGCCGCCGATCGATCGATCATGCTCCTGTAGCTGGTCAGGATTCTGTCGCTGATTCCGGTCGGGTCGTCGATGACCGGCAGATCGGAGGGTACTCCGCCCCGCGCCCTCTTCAGGGCGATGAGCGCCTTGGACTGGATCACGAAGGAATCGAGGTCGGGGTGCAGTTCGAGCAGTCGCGTTGAGTACCCGACCGCTTCCTCGAGCAGTCTTTCCTGAATCTTCATCATGACCAGTCGACGACCGGCATCGCGTGAACCGGTTCCTTCGAAAAGGTTACGGTACATCTCGGCGCTTTCGACCGCCCTGCCGTCGAGGTACAGGGCCTCGGCCAGCATCAGACGGAGCATGCCTGACCCGCGCGCGAGGACCACCAGCTTCTCGAGGTCCGGCGTCATAGCACGCTTTTCCTCGGGAGTTCCTGTTGACCAGATCCTGAATGCGTCGACCATCCTTTCGTCGACGGCCCCCCGTGCGGTGTCCTCGGATATCGAGCGCGTGATCAGTTCGGAGTACACCCGCTCGCTCCGATCCCGGTCTTGAGAACGACCGACGATGGCGGCCGCCTTCCGGAGGAAGGTGAGGTCGTTCGGATGATCTGCGGACGCCTGGAGCGCCAGCTCCAGGGCACGTTCGTACTGTCCCCTCATGATGCGGCGATCTATGATCAGGTTCGCCACCCCGGGATCGGTCCGTCCGAGTTCCACGATCCTTCGGGCAATCGCATCGCGTTCCGCCTCGAGACCGGACGCTCCGAGCTTGTCCCCGAGCATGAGGATGATGTCGGGGTGGATCCGTTCCTCCGAGGCGAACTCCCTGAGGAGTTCCAGCGCCGAATCCTCACGACCCACCCTCTGCAGGACGTGGATCTTGCCGTAGCGCAGACCCTGGTTCTCGGGGTGCTCGATCATCATGAGGTCGATGTCGTCGAGGATGCTGGTCGGCGGTTCTCCCGTACGCTCTCGCATCCCGATCATCTCGAGGGCCCAGATGGGATCGTCTGGTTCGATCCGCCGGATCCTCTCCAGTTCCTCGATGGCCTGGTCGAACCTGCCGTTCTGCCCGAGCACGCGGACCCGCATGCGAATCAGTTCGGGCGTCGGATCATCGATGCGATCCGAGTACAGCAGGGTGTTCGTGCTGTTGTTGGTCATCGCGTAGATCCTCACCAGCTCCTCGAGCGCCTGCTGATTCGAGGAATCGATGCTAAGAACGAAGAGGAAGTACTTCTCCGCCGCGGTGATGTGTCGACCTGTCGGATCGATGTTCCGGAGTCGCGTCCTTCCGAGTGCGATGATCAGATCGGCGTCGTTCTTGATGCCCGCTGCGGCCTTGCTCAGGAGGGGGAGGGCAGTCACGAAGTCACCGGACTCGTAGGCGACCATTCCCTGCTCGTAGGCGGAATCGATCTGGTTCTGCCTGTTCCATCTGGAATAGAAGTAGACCGAGACCATCGTGGTCCCGAGCACGAGACAGAGGATTGCAAGGAGGTAGATCCTCCTCCGGATGCGCTTGTTGACTGCCATGTTTCAGGTGCCGGCTACTTGTCGCGGCATCAGCCTTTCACCAGTCGGTAGAGGGTCTTGAAGCAGATCTTGAGATCGAGGATCAGGTTCGCCCGGTTCACGTACTCGATGTCGAACTTGATCCATTCCTGGAAGTCCATTCCCGGCGCCCTGGTCCGCTCGACCTGCCAGAGTCCGGTGATGCCGGGGCGGACGCTCAGCCGCGCCTCGCGCCACGCCGGACAGAACTGATTCTCGCTTTCCGGGCTCGGTCGGGGACCCACCAGGCTCATGTCCCCTCGGAGCACGTTCCAGAACTGTGGTATCTCGTCGATGTGGAACCGTCTCAGCAGCCTGCCCACGCGGGTGATCCTCGGGTCGTTCTCGATCAGCACCTGAGGTCCGTCGGCGAGGTTCTTGTCCTTCAGGTCGCCGACCATCGTCTCGGCGTTGCGCAACATGGTCCTGAACTTCCAGCACTTGAACTCACGGCCTCCCCTCGATTGTCGCTTGTGTCCGAAGAAGACGGGCCAGCCGTCGTCCACGACGACCGCGACCGTCACAACGGCAAGGATCGGGAGCGCCGTGGTGAGGACCGTGATCGAGACCAGGATGTCGATGAGCCGCTTGGCCAGCGCGTAGGAAGTGGTCTCCTGGTCCGATGCAGGGATGTTCAGACTGCTGTCACGACGGATCTCGTCGATCTCCATCACCCGGACCTCCTCGGTCATGGCCGGGTTCGGCGCCTCGTCGTCCGGGATGATCTCGGGGCCGATCGCGACGCGGTGAACGTCCCTCGTGGAGGACGACCCGATCCATACCGGCGCGGTCAGAGCCGTGAATCCCTCGATGTCGGTACCGGGCACGCCCCAAACGCCGGGTTGGAGTTCCTTGATTCCCTGGATGCTGATCCCGGGATTCGTCCAGTCACTGGCCAGGGCGTTGATGAGCTCGATGTCCGAATCCGTACCTGACTCGTGGTGTATGTATCCCTCGACCGAGTAGTGATCCGTTCGATTCCACTCGACGAACCTGCGGAGATCAGTCCATGCCTGCCGCCTTCCACTGCTCTCCGACCAGACCTGTGCGACGCTTGCCCTCCGGGTCATCAGGACCCGGGATGAGGTACGGCTCGAACTGCTGTAGTCACGATCGATCTGTACGAGATTTCCGTCCTCGTCGCTGATGACCTTCTCG
>Ga0163109_10003230_pt1 | contig 12476 bp, 9 predicted proteins | sample CRUFie1St13metaG_FD_108704 | JGI IMG/M metagenome (GOLD analysis project Ga0163109, IMG submission 108704) | Marine microbial communities from the Costa Rica Dome - CRUD Field 142mm St13 metaG | ecosystem: Environmental > Aquatic > Marine > Oceanic > Photic zone | place: Costa Rica: the Eastern... | reverse complement strand
TTTCAAATAAGTAAAAATGAAATAATAGTTCCTTCATTCAGGAATGATATCAGTACTCAAAATGATATGGCAGAAGAAGTTGCTCGTTGTGTAGGATATGACTCGATTCCTGTGCAACCGATATCTATTGATAATACAAATAGTCCAGAAAAATTTGATAAAGCAATTGAAGCTAAAATTAAACAGCTTCTTATTGAAAATGGATTCCATGAAGTAATTAATTTTCCATTTGCATCAAATAATACAGAAGAATCAATTAAAGTTGATAATCCACTTGACTCGAACAAAAGTTTTCTAAGATTAAATATTTTGGATTCGCTTATTGAAAATTTATTGTTTAATGAAAGAAGGCAACAGGATTCAATTAAGCTATTTGAAATATCTGATATTTATAATTTAGAAGACAACAATATAAGCAAAAGCCGGAGAATTGGAATTATTGCATCTGGAAAAATTGGTAAAAATTACAGAGATTTTTCAAAAAAAATTGATTTAGATTATCTATCTTCAATATTTAATAATTATATTGATGATATTAAGTCTAAGATAAAAAAAATATCTAGAGATAAGTTAGATACAAAAATCAAATCACATATTTTTGGAATTGAAATAGAATTAAATGAGCTTAATGAATCAATATTAGAACATAGTTCAAATATACAAATTCCTTCTATAGATTTCCAGTTTGAGAAAGTTTCAGAATTTCCAAAAATTTACAGAGACTTATCATTTGCTGTCAAAAATCATGAAAATATTGATAGTCTAAAGAAACTTATATTTGACTTTGAAAGCGAGTATTTGAAAGAAGTATTTGTTTTTGATTATTTTGAAAATTCTAAGCAAGGTATTACAAAGATAGGTTTTCGGTTTTCCTTTCAATCAAAAAACGAGACTCTCACTGATCAAGATGTTAATAATTTAATTTCAGGTATTATTCAATCATCCATGCAGATGAAAGGTGTAGAAATTCCTGGCCTAGAAAAATGACATTAACAAAACAGAAAATTTCAAAGAAAATAAAAGATAACTCAAACATTTCGAATATACAAGCCAATCAATTCCTCAATACTTTTATAGACTTAATAAAAAAGAAATCTGAAAGTTGCGAGGTAAAAATTCATAATTTCGGATCTTTCGTTTATAAACCGACACCAAAAAGGATTGGCAGAAACCCTAAAACGGGTAAAAAATACATAATTAAATCATTCAATAGGTTAGTCTTTAGAGCATCTTTTAGATTAAAAAATTTTTTAAACTGATATAATCAACATACATAATAGGTGATAGCATGAAACAAAAATACTATTCTAAATATTTTTTAATATTTGCCTGTACATTTGGCGTCTTTTTGAACTCTCAATCTCTAAATGATCTAGATGGACTTGACATGAATTTTATTGAAAGTTTGCCGGATGAAGTACGGGAAGATGTAATGAAAGAAATGCAAGGAAGTATGGCAGATGAAACAAGTCAGTTTCAAGGAAGACCATCAACGAAATTGTCAAAGCTTGAAACTATAAAGAATTGGGAAGAATTTCAAAAAAAACAAAATTTAGAAACTCAATCTGAAAGGTATGGAATAAGAATATTTAACACAATGCAATCCTCGTTTATGCCTCTAAATGAACCAAATTTTGGTAGTAATTATATTGTAGATTATGGAGATGTTATTACATTGCAGCTTTACGGTGCTACAAATAACGTTAGAAATAGCTCATATTCTGTTGAAGTTCAACGTGATGGCACTGTTGCTCTCGAAGATATTGGGAGAGTGTTGATAGCAGGTTTAAACTTTGAGCAAGCTATTAATATTATTCAAAGCAAATATAAGACTTCTTTTATTGGATTAGATGTTGCAGTAACACTTTCACAAATAAGAGACATAAATATTTTAGTGACAGGTAATGTTGAATTCCCAGGTATATATACATTGAGTGGTAATTCAAATATTCTTCAAGCCCTTAATGCTGCAGGTGGAGCAAATGAGAATGGGACACTAAGAAGTATTACCATAAAAAGAAAAAATTCACCCGACATTGAAGTCGATCTTTACAAAGCTTTAATATTTGGTGAGCTAGACAATATTCCATTTTTAATGTCTGGTGACTCAATTCATGTAGAACCAGTAAAAAATTTAGTTAGAGCTGGATATGGTTTTAATAATACCTATGTTTTTGAGATGCTTGATGGTGAGACAATAGAAGATTTAATATATTATGCAGGTGGCCTTAAAATTGAAGCTAAAAATAATTCTCTTAAATTAGTAAGATTCGAAGATAATATCTTCAAAGCATATGATATCAAATCTGAATTATTTGCTGATACTAATATTAATAATTTAGATTCAATTTATGCTTACAAAGAAGAAATAGGAGTAGTAACAATCACTGGAAATGTCAAACATCCAGGGAAATACTCAATATCTTCATCGGACAGGCTGCTTGATATTATTAATCGTTCTGGTGGATATACTAATTCAGCATATCCATTTGCAGCCAGTTTATATAGGAAGAGCAATCAAGAATTAGAAACTATTTTTGTTGAAAAAGCTTACAGAAATTTAATTACATTCATAGCAACCAATCCAGGGACACTTAGTGGAAGTGGTTCTTCAGGGGAAGCACTTGGATATGTTTTATCAGAAATTAGAGATCACAAACCAATTGGAAGAGTAATTGCAGAATTTGATATTGATAATTTAGAAGAGAACATTCAAAACAACATATATTTAAATGATAGCGATACCATTCATGTGCCATCGTATGATTCAAATATATATATCTTTGGAGAAGTCGGGAATCCAGGTTCAATTTTATTTAAAGACAATACAACTATTGAAGAATATATAGAAAAATCAGGTGGCCTTACAAGGTTTTCTTCAGCAGACTCAATTTTTGTAGTCTCACCCAATGGTGAAACAAGAAAAGTTTACGTTAATGGCTTTAAGAAATTTATAGCACAAGATTATGAAATTTATCCAGGATCTGTAATATATGTACCAAGGCACATTGGAAAAATTGAAGGAATAAATTTTTATGCAACTGTAGCTCCAATTTTTAGTAGCTTAGCGCTATCAATTGCATCCCTTAATTCTATTAATAATTAGTATATTTCAAAAAATTACAGATTTATGCATATTATATGAATAAATATAGAAACTATTTCGTATGCATATCATTAATAACGATGAGCTTCTTTGTTGAGGCAAAATCATATAATTCTCTGGGTCAAACTGGGTTAATAAATTTACCAAGTGCTGAAGTTCATTCAGAACAATCAATATATTTTACATTTAATAGAAGTAGTTTTATAAAATTAGGAACACTAACTGTGACTCCATTTGACTGGTTAGAGGCAAGTTATTTTTATTATAGACCTGATGATCTTAGGTGGGGTGGAGCACAGGGGCTATATCTAGATAAAGGATTTAATGTAAAATTTTCTTATAAACCGAATTCTATATTTCTTCCACAATTAGCATTAGGGCTTGATGATTTCGCTGGAACTGGACAATTTACGAGAGAATATTTAGTTTCAACTTATAATTTTAATAATATTAAGTTAACAGGCGGTCTTGGCTGGGGTAAGTTTGTTGGAGGTTCAAGTATTAAAAATCCCCTTTCAATTTTAGGCGATCGATTTAAAACAAGAAGCTCCAATGATTTTGGTTTCGGAGGTAAACCCAACCTTGATCTTATCTTTACTGGTCCAGCAATTCCTTTATTTGGTATGGAGTTTACCATCCCAAAAGTTAAAAATTTTTCATTTAAACTTGAAAATAATCCTTTTGATTATTTTGATTTCGCATGTTGTGGAGAAGGCTTATCTGGAGAATCTTATAGAGCTAGACCTAAAGATTCGAATATAAATTATGGAGTAAGTTTCAAGTACAAAGATTATGGGAATATTGATTTTTCTTACATTAAAGGTAATACGTGGAACTTAATATTTTCTATTGGTTTCACATCAAGCAGAGTACATAGAAAAAAGAATAAATTTAAACCAGATATTACAAACACTAACAAAGGACAGCAGAATAAAGAAAATGAATTTTACCTAGATTTGCTAGAAAACTTAAATAATAATCGCCTATATCTTCAGACTGCTGATCTTGAAGATAAAAATCTTAAAATGACAATCGATTCTGAAGAACATATTAATCCAATTATTTATTCCTCTAGATCTGCTTACATTGCTAATAACATAGCAGAACTTAATAATTTAGAAATTAATGAAATTGAGGTTGGACATATCACTAGAGGAATGAAGATTAATAGTATTTCATATAAGACCAAAGATCTGGATCTTAGTGAAAGATATCCAAATGTTCTTATTAAAAGGAATTCAACCATTGAAGACTCAGTTGAAACAGCATACAAAAAACATGAATTTAAACCAAAAGTTATATATCCAATCTTAAACTATCAATTTGCACCAGATATAAGAACCCATATTGGGTCACCAGAAAGTTTTATGTATTCAGGATTTGGCATTCAGTTAATTTCAGAACTACAACTTAGTCGTAATTTAGTTATTCACTCTAGTATAGGTAAATCCTTAAAAGATAACTTTGATGAAAAGATATCTAATCCTAATACAAGGTTGCCTTCTGTTAGGACAAGAATTGTGGATTATCTTCAAGAGAGCTCTGATGATTTTTATATCTCAAACTTAGATATTGAATATATATGGTCTCCATATAAGAACTTTTTTGCAAAATTAGATTATGGATACTTGGAGCATATGTATGGAGGCTTTACTGGAGAAATATTGTATAAACCCTTTGATTCAAATTCTGCCTTTAGTATTGAATATAGTAGAGTGAAAAAAAGAGACTACGATATAAAACTTTCTTATTCTGATTATAAAATATCTATGCCTAGACTTAACGCAGCTTATTATCATCCAAAAACTAATATTCTTGCAAAGTTAAGCTATGGTAAATATTTAGCTAATGATGTTGGATATACTTTAGACCTTTCTAGAAGAATGCCCTCAGGATGGCAGGCTGGCTTCTTTTTTTCAAGAACAAATGTTTCAGCTGAAGATTTTGGTGAAGGATCATTTGATAAAGGCTTCTACTTTACAGTACCTTTAAGCATTTTTTCTAAAGAATATAATAAAAATTATAGCGGATTTGCTCTGAAGACAATGACAAGAGATGGTGGCCAGCAACTTGAACTAAAAAATAGACTTATCGACTCATTTTATGGATCTACATTAAATGAGATAAATGAAAATTGGAATAATTTCCTAGATTAACCAAACCAAAAAAAAACAGCCGTAAGGCTGTTTTTTTATTAATACAATTTAATTTAGTTAGACGATGTCGTACTTGATGTTGTAGTAGATGTAGTCGTCGTACTAGTACTTGTGGTAGTAGTACTTGGCGTTGTACTTGTAGTTGTAGTACTTGGCGTTGTACTTGTAGTTGTGGTACTTGGCGTTGTACTTGTAGTTGTGGTACTTGGCGTTGTACTTGTAGTTGTGGTACTTGGCGTTGTACTCGCGGTAGTAGTACTTGCAGTGGTACTTGTAACTGTTGGCGCAGGTGTCGGCGCAGGTGTCGGAGCCGGTGTTGGCGCAGGTGTTGGCGCAGGAGGAGGTGCAGGTGTTGGCGCGGGTGCAGGAGCTTCAGCTCCATCTCCGTCATCAGATGCAGCTAATAATGCAGCAGCTGCAGCAACTGCAGCAGCAATTGCACCAGGTTCTAGAGTCGTTTCATTACTAGACTCTTCAGCCGAATCACCAGCATCATCACTTTCTTGTGCAATCATATCGGTTGCAAAGAACCCATAGAAAAAACTAAATATTGTTCCCCATAGCACTTTAAACTTTGATTTAATAAATTTTGCCATATTATCCTCTAACTATTATTAACCATAAACTCTGTATTACGCTAATTAAAACACAGTTATATAAGTATTAGCAATAAATTATGTGTATTTTCTGCTACTTGTTTTAAAAAACGAAATGTAATTATATTGTATATTTGTAAATTTTGAAAATGATTAGCAAGTTTTTTAAGCATACATTTCTTAATTTGGTCGGGATGGCCGGATTTGAACCGACGACCACTACACCCCCAGTGTAGTGCGCTACCAGACTGCGCTACATCCCGAAATCGTATATAATCTTCTTGCTCATATTTTAATAACTTTTACTCACTAAAATGAAATTATTTTTTATTTGTTTATTTGCATTATTATTGTCATCAGAAGTAACAGCTGATATTTTTGTATCTACATCAAGCGGTGATGTGTCTTTACAAAAGAAAAGAAATATCTATGTATTTGAGGATATACCATACGCACAGCCACCTTTAGGAGATTTACGATGGAAAGCTCCTAGAGAAATTATAGATAAAGTTGAAATTACTCCAAAAGAGGATAACTATTGCATACAAAGACCCTCAAACTTAGGTGGTGCTGATGGACAAACAGCATTTGTGGGTAGTGAAGATTGTTTATATTTAGATGTATTTACACCTAAAAATTCTTTTTCAAATTCGCTTCCTGTAATGTTTTGGATTCATGGAGGTGGAAACACATCAGGTTTAAAAGATCTATATGATTTTTCAAAAATGGTTTCTAAGCATAATGTAATAGTGGTAAGGATAAACTATAGATTAGGGCCTTTTGGGTGGTTTACTCATCCATCTATTCAAGGACTTCAGACAGGCAATGATAAAACATCAAATTTTGGAACACTAGATATTATTGCTGCACTTAATTGGGTAAATAAAAATATTTCTCAATTTGGAGGTAATCCCAATAATGTTACAATTTTTGGAGAGTCAGCAGGCGGTCACAATGTTTTATCGCTTTTGGTAGCGCAACAAGCCAATGGATTGTTCCACAAAGCAATATCAATGTCAGGTTATACAACAACTATTTCAACTAAAGATGCCTACGATCCAATAAAGGTGTCATCCACATCAAATTATTCAAGTTCTAAAGTTGTAGATAGATTATCCAAGAAGCATGATTTAGAAAATTTTGATGGTAAATCTCAAATTGAAAAAACAAGAAACATGCTTTTGAATTTGTCGACAGAGGAGTTTTTTGATGCATACTCTGTTAGAGAAACATATGAAGAAATACCACTTCTTACTGCCGATGGTGTTGTGATCCCAAAGATTGGGCTAAGTGAAGCTTTATCACGAAAAGAATTCGTAAATAATGTTCCGACAATTGCAGGTTCAAACAAAGATGAAGTAAAGCTTTGGTTAGCCACTGCAAAATATTTTGTTGATTTAGACTACTCTTTTGTTGGTAGCTTATTAAATATACCTAAAGTAGAGATTGTCGATGAAGGTTCATTTGAAGCTTTTAATTTCTATAGAAGCTCAGCATGGAAAATAAGAGGTGTAGACAATCCCTTAAAATCGTTACAGGAAGCAGGTAATGAAAATTTATACGCTTATAGATTTGATTGGGATGATCATAGAAGGTTTGTAGTCGCTAATTTCAAAAAACTAATAGGCGCAGCTCACGCAACAGAGATACCTTTGCTTGCAGGGAATTCGGATTTGGTGGGAGGATATCCATTATCTGACCTCATTTATCCACCATCTTTTTCTAAGAAATACCTATCCAAAAACATGATGAAATTTTGGACTAATTTTGCAAAAAATGGCAATCCTGGTAAATCTACAAACTCAATAAAATGGCAAAAATATTCAACTGAAGAAGGAAATTCTAACTATTTAATTCTTGATAATAAAAAGAATTTAAAAATGCAAAATGAAAAATTATCTTTTGACTCTCTTATAAATCTCTTAGATTCTGATGAAAGAGTTGATGATCTTGAAAAGTGTGTCGTTCTTCTTCAAATGTTTACTTTTGTTGGCAATGATATTTATGATGAAAACATAAATAAATATTCAAAAAAATGTAATAGAGACTTATCTGTGAAATTCTTAATTGATAACGCGAGTTTTATAGAATATTAGCTTTTTGAAGCGTCTTTGAGTTTTAATACCTCAATATCTTTAACATTAATCATATTAGCAAGGCGCCTAATCAACCTCTCTTCATCCACTTCTAAATTTCCATCAGCATATGCCACCCTCCACATAAAGCTCAACAAAGAAAGTTTTTCTTCTTTTGTATAGTTGTTATTAATATCATTTACAAATTCATAAAAAGATACGCTATTACTCGAATAAGTTTCAATAATTTTAAGTATTTCAGACTCCTTTTTATTAACTTTATTTGATATTAATTTAATTTCATCTAGTAATAGACTTAATTCATCAGAGCTAATTTTTCCATCAATTCTTGCAATTTCATAAGCTAATACCGCAGCAGTAAGCTCAATTTCAAATGATGTTTCATCATTACTTTTCTTATCGATTTTATTTTTTTTAAAAAGATTAAACATTATTTGCGTCCTCTAATATTTTTATAGAATTACTAAATTCACCTCGAATCTCTGATCTATATTGCTTTATGAATGTTGCTATAAGTATTTTTATATCTAGTTTAATACTTTTATTTGATATATATAAATTATCAATTTTTGCTAAAATTTCAGGATTACTCATATCATAGCCAAGAATTTGTCCGAGCCCAGTTATGCCAGGTTTAGACCTAAATACCTTATATTTTCTTCTAAAATGCAATAATTCATCCTGGTTAGGTAAGCCAGGTCTTGGACCAACCAAATCAATGTTGCCAATTATAAAATTCAATACTTGAGGTAATTCATCTATTTTTGTTTTTCTTAAAAAAATACCAATTTTTAAATAATTTTCGACTTTGATTTCATGAGTTCCAAGATTAGGTGTCTTATTATACATGGTCCTTATTTTTAACAATTTAAAAATTTTTTCTTCTTTACCTAATCTTTTTTGAATAAAAAATATTGGCAACCCATCTTCAAAGAAAACGAGAAATGAAGCAAATAGTATTAATGGAATTAAAGATATAATACCAATTAGCGCAAAAAATCTAAGAATAATATTCATAACAATAAGTGCATTATATATGCATATAAATTAAATTTTTAAAGTAGAATTATATATATGTTTTCATTTGCTAATTTCCTCATAAATCTTTCAAGAAGAAAAAAGTTATTTGTTCTTGTAATAGCTGATTTGTGTATAGCTTTTTTTTGTTGGGTTGTTTTTGGCCCGCCTCTATCTCTTCTGATTGCAACTAATTTTCAAACTAGTTTGTTAGAATTGATTTATACAAACTATATTAGTTTTTTGATTCCTTTTTCACTGGCATTCTTTTATCTATATTTATCTGGTTTTTATAGATCTTTAATGAAATTTTTTGATTCTAAAGATTCAATATTTAGAGCAATGATAGGCGCCTTCATATTTGGTTTTTCATGGGGAGGTGTCTATTTAGCTCAATATGAGGTAATAAGAACAGATTATTTAACAACAGTTTTATTACAATCGCTTCTTCTGTCATCTGTGCTGTATGCTTTTTTACAAATATCTAGAGATATTGCTAGATTGATAATTTATCCTTCAAAAGAAAAATTAAATGCAAGCCCAGTTTTGATCTATGGAGCTGGAGCAGCAGGTAACGAGTTATACCAATCTATAAAAAATAATCCAAAAATAAGAATTATTGGCTTTTATGATAATTCGTTTAAATTAAAAGGCGCTAATATCAATAATATAAAAATATACGGAAAACCTAAACATATTAAGCAATTATCAGAAAAACATAGGGGATTAGAGATCTATTTAGCCATTCCCAGTTTAGATATTCATGAAAGAAGAAAAATAATTAGTAGTTTAGAAAAATTTAAGGTTGCAGTAAGAAGTATGCCTGCTCTTCATGAGGTGGTAGCCGACCATAAAAAAATGGCAGAAATACAAGACTTGTCAATTGATGATGTTTTGCCACGATCAAGGGTTAATAAATCAAATGTCTCTTTTGAGGGAATGTCAATAATGATAAGTGGCGCTGGCGGTTCGATTGGTTCAGAAATTGTAAAACAAACTTTAGCTGGCAAACCAAGAAAAATAGTTTTGTTTGAGATGTCTGAAATTAATCTCTACTCAGTTGAGTCTGAAGTTATAGCAATTAAAAATGCAAATAATATCAATACTGAAATAATAGGAATATTAGGCGATATAAAAGACACAAATAGGGTTGAAAATATTATTGATACTCATGATATTTCATATATTTATCATGCAGCTGCTTACAAACATGTACCAATAGTTGAATACTATGAAAATATAACTGAGGGAATAAAAAATAATGTATTTGGAACCAAATCAATTTGTGAAGCAGCAAAAAACAAAAAAGTTAAGAAAGTTGTAGTTATATCTACAGACAAAGCAGTAAGGCCAACTAATGTCATGGGTGCATCCAAAAGGTTTGCTGAAATGATTGTTCAAGCTTTTGATAAGAACTCAGAAGATACAAAGTTTTGTATGGTAAGGTTTGGTAATGTTATAAATTCATCAGGATCAGTCATACCTTTATTTAGAAAACAAATTTCTGATGGGGGCCCAGTTACAATAACTCATAAAGAAGTTACAAGATTTTTTATGACTATTTCAGAGGCATCGAGTCTTGTTATTCAAGCAGGAGAATATGCCCATGGAGGAGAAGTGTTTATCCTTGACATGGGTGAGCAAGTAAAAATTATTGATGTCGCTAAAAGATTAATCTATTTATCAGGAAGAAATGTAAGTTATGAAAACGATGGAGAAGGAGTGGAGATAAAAGAAGTTGGCTTAAGGCCAGGAGAAAAACTATATGAAGAATTATTAATATCCGGAAAAGAATTAAGTACGCCGAATGATAAGATTTTTAAATCAATAGAAAGTTTTCCTTCAGATGACATTCTCAATAGAGCGATAAATGATATGGAAAATGCTATAGAATTTAATGATATAAAAAAGGCTAAGAATATTTTAAAAAATCATGTAGAGGGATTTAAAGAGGTATAAATTAAAATGAAAGGTATTAAAAATTTAATAGCATTTTTGTATGCAATCTTATTTTCTAATTTTCTTTTAACAGATTATCTATTAAAAGATTTGAATGTTCCTCATGGATTTGAAATATCAATCCTTGCTTCGGATCTAAATACTCCAAGACAAATTGCTGAAACTAAAGATGGACATCTTATAGTTGGATCAAAAAAAGGTTCTGAAGTTGTTGCTCTGGTTAAAGAAAATAATGATGGAGCATACAGAGAGGTGGTTGTTGCAGATGATCTTAAAAATCCAGCCGGGGTAGCTATTTTTGAGGGTGATTTATATGTTGCAGAAATGGATACAATCTGGGTAATAAATAATATTGATTCTTGGTTAAAGTCTGAAACGAAAATATTACCTGAGAAGAAAGTATATATGAATAATCTTCCATCAGAAACTTGGCATGGTTTGAAGTACATTGATTTTGGACCTGATGGTTATTTGTATATACCTGTTGGAGTTCCATGCAATATATGTCTTGAACCACAAACAGAAGATCCAAGGTTTGCTGCTATACATAAGTATGTTGATGGAGAGCTTATAACTGTTGCTGATGGGGTAAGAAACAGCGTAGGGTTTGACTGGCATCCAGTTACAAACAAGATGTATTTTTCTGATAATGGAAGAGACTGGCTTGGTGATAATTCACCCTCTTGTGAATTAAATGTCGTTGATAAAGAAGGGAGTTTTTATGGCTATCCTTACAAACATGCTATGGATGTTATTGATCCAGAATTTGGTCATATGATTCCAGATGTAGAAAAAGATTTTGTTGATCCAATTGCTGAATTAGGTCCTCATGTCGCACCATTAGGCATTGCATTTTATGATGGAAAGGTTTTTCCAGAAAAATATCAAAATAGTGTATTTGTCGCACTTCATGGTTCATGGAATAAATACAATGGGAAGTCAGGTTATAAAGTTGTATTTGTTCAATTGGATGAAGAAGGAAATTACATTAGCCAAGAGGATTTTATTTCTGGATGGCTTTCAAATGAAGATGCATGGGGTAGGCCTGCAGCTCCCTTTGTAATGAGCGATGGATCATTATTGATTTCAGATGACAAATATAACGTCATATACAAAGTTACATATAAAGGCTAAATGTCTGAAAATTACTCAAAAGAAATAAGCACCGCGATTAAAGCTGCAACGGAAGCAGGCAAATATCTTAGTAAAAATAAAAATGAACTTAATAAACTATCATCAAGTGATAAAAGGGATACAAAACTCCAAGCAGATATTTCTTCTGAAAACTTGATAAAAGAAATAATAAACAAAGATTCTAATTTTCAGATGTTGGCTGAAGAAAGTGGAAAATCTTCACATGATCTTGGCAAAACCTTCTGGGTTATTGATCCGCTTGATGGAACTGCAAATTATAACCGAGACATACCAATATGCTGTGTTTCAATTGGGATGGTAACAGATCTCAAGCCAGTATTTGGAGTAATTTATGACTTCAATAATGATGAGCTATACGTTGGAGATTGTATGAACAAGATTGCAACGTTAA
>Ga0163109_10003229_pt1 | contig 12479 bp, 24 predicted proteins | sample CRUFie1St13metaG_FD_108704 | JGI IMG/M metagenome (GOLD analysis project Ga0163109, IMG submission 108704) | Marine microbial communities from the Costa Rica Dome - CRUD Field 142mm St13 metaG | ecosystem: Environmental > Aquatic > Marine > Oceanic > Photic zone | place: Costa Rica: the Eastern... | reverse complement strand
TGGTGTTACTTCTTATTTTGTTTTAGACGGAGCCGTTGGTTTTAATAGATTTTATAAACACGGTAGGTTTGAAGATAATGTAGAAGCAAGGTTTGGTACTGGTAATGATTTAAAAATATATCACGACGGTAGTAATAGTTATATAAGCGAAGAAGGAACTGGTGTGTTAATAGTAGGATCAAACAGCCAAACTAACTTTCAAGTTCTTGGGTCAAACAAAATGATTGTAGGTAATACTGCGGTAACCCTTATAGACAACATACCGTTACAAGCTGGTAATGATGGTGATCTAGAAATATATCATGACGGTACTGATAGCTATATACATAACGATACGGGTAATTTATATATAGAAAATGATACAGATGATGGTGATATATTTATTAGAGGTGATAATGGCTCTGGTGGATTAACAGAATATATACGTATTGACGGTGGTGTTAAAAGAACTTTATTTAAAGAAGAAGGTAGATTTACCGATAATGTTAATTTAAAGTTTGGAACTGGTGGTGACACAATGATTTATCATGATGGTAGTAATTCTTACATAGATCACACTGGTACTGGAGACTTATTAGTAAGTTCTTTCACGTTACAAGGCACTGGTAGAATACAAGGTGTTGATAGCGTATTAACCGGTACAGATGCCGCAAACAAAACGTATGTTGACGCTCAAGTTTTAGCAAGAAAAGAAAGTTTTATATTAGCTTGTAGTGATGAAACCACTGATCTTACCGCTTCTAGTAGTGATCCTAAAGTAACGTTTAGGTTGCCATATGCTTTTACATTAACTGATGTTAGAGCTACTGTTAACACAGCGCCAGTTGGCTCTACAATTATAGTAGATGTAAAAAAAGATGGTACTAGTATATTTCAAACAAAAGTAAGTATTGATGAGAACGCTAAAAGTTCTTTTGAAGCTACTTCAGCGCGTGTTTTTGCAGCGGCAGCAAGTGAAGTATCGTTTGCCGAAGATGCAGAAGTAACCGTGTTTTTAGATCAAATTGGTAGTAGTACAGCAGGTAAAGGTTTAAAAGTAATGTTAATAGGTAGTCAGTAATGAGTAACTTTATAATTAACCCATATATTTTTGCTGTAGCCACAGCTGACATTGATAACACCAGATCGCTATCTAAATCAATAACAACTGGTGTAGGTAATAGCGTAAGAATATCAAGCTCAAACAATGTTACAACTTATTTTAATAATGTTTTTGGTAGCTCTTCATCTGCTTTTTCTATATCAATGTGGATAAAAGCTGGTTGGAATAATAGTTTAAACACAAACATACATTTTTTTGCTGTTAACGCAAACGATGATGACGATGCTAGAAATCAACAGGTAAGAATATTTTTTAACGAGTCTAATAATAGATTAGAGTTTCGTATGGGTGAAGATACTAATAATAGATCTTTAAATTTTTGGCCATTACACTCTCACACAAGCGCAGTTAACGTTGGGGCAACATCTGGAAACAGTATTAGCTCAAGTCAATACTGGAGCAGCGTGTATCCAGGTGGTACAAATAGTAATGGCTTTACACATTTAGTTATAACAAAAGGTACTGGTACGAGTTTAGCTGCTAATAATATAGCTGCTTATTGGAACGGTAATAAACTTGGTAATGCTTTTTATTCAAACGGTAATAACTTTGGACAGGGTTTAGGTAATATGACTACTGGTGATAATAGAAGAGTAGTAATAGGTAGCAACGCTCACAAATTTGAAAAATGTGGAAATAACAACCCTACGTTATACGATGAAATATCTATATTTAATACTCAACTGTCTGATGACAATGTAACAGAGATTTACAACAACGGTGTTCCAAATGATGTTAACAATACTGCTCAAGGACAAGACGGAACACTTTTAGCTTATTATAGACTTGAAGGCACGGCAGGAACCACAGATGAAACAAAAGATTATACAACAAATAGCAGCGTCCCTATATTAGATATTGATGGAGACTCACAATCAGTAGCAACACCAGCGTGATGAATTATTATATAGTAACAGAAGAAGTTTTTAGTACCTTAACAAAGGACAATATATCTTTTATGCGTAGAAGTTTAGACTATACTAAAAGATTAATATCTACTACAGATAATGTAGAGAACATAATAACAAAATTTAACAATGTCACTCTTTGTAGTGATTATACATTTGATAACCACACTGATTGGGTTGGTGATAAAACAGGTTTTGAAGTTCAGGAAATACAAGACGGTGGTTATATAGAAGAATTAGATAATTAACATGGCATACGGATTATATAACTTAACAGCAAGCGCAACACTAATACCTAAATTAGCTGATAGGGGTGTAATTAATAGTATTAGTATATGTAACGCGAGTGCATCAAATACAGCTACTATTGGTTTGTATTTAGATGATGATACGACTTCAACTTACTTTGTTAAAAACTTAGTAATGCCGGTTGGTACTACTTTAATATTAACCGAAGGTTTATCTTTCAATAATAGATCTTTAGCTTTAAAAATATTAATAGCTGGTACATCACCGGATATACAAGTAATAATTAAATAATGCATTTAAAAGAAAAAAGATTTAAAGAGAGTACCGGTTTTAGACAAGACCATCCAATACCTGTTACTAGTTGTGGTAGGCGTAGAGCTTTTATGAATGTTGAAGATGTGGAATCACCACTACAAAGAAAAAAAAGCAACGAACCTAGAAGAACTATAGGCAGGGGTAAAAACTTTAATAAAGTTTCTAAAAACAAAAGTGCAAGAGGTGGTGCTGCTGGTGGTGGTATGACTGAAAAAGGTGTAAGAGAATATAGACGTAAAAATCCTGGCAGTAAGTTAAAAACTGCTGTAACAGAAAAAAATCCTAAAGGTAAAAGAGCAGCAAGACGTAAATCGTTTTGTGCTAGATCAAGAAGTTGGAAAAGCGAAAGAGGTTTAGCAGCAAGAAGAAGATGGAGGTGTTAAAAAGAAAACAATGGAAGAAATTTTAGAATTAATAGAAGGTTATGGTTTGTCTCTAGTTTTATTACTAGGCGCGCTATATGCTTTGTATAAATTTTTCTTTTTTAGTATACATGAGGTTAAAAATCAATTTTCACGCCATCACGAAAGAGCGGCGCAAAACATGGAAGAAGTTAAAAAGAAAATAGATATAATTTTAGAATATATAAGAAAAAAATAACTATGGCATTTAAAATGAAAAAACACCCTGAGTTAACGAAAGTTGTAAAAGAACTTAGAGGTGCAGTTAAAGCTCACGGTAAGCAAGCTGATATAATAGAAAACCACATTAAAGAAATGGGTAGTCCTTTGACTAAAAAGAAAAAAGGTAAGAAAGACGCTTGTTATCACAAAGTAAAATCACGTGTTAAGGTTTGGCCAAGCGCTTATGCTTCTGGTCAATTAGTGCAGTGTAGAAAAAGAGGCGCGGCTAACTGGGGTAAAAAAAGTAAAGCATAATGTTTAAATTAAATAACCCACCGTTCTCTAAAAAAATGGGTGACTTTAAACACTCAGACGCTCCTGACGCTAAAGGTAAATTTAAAAGTTTATCTGCCTCAGGTTTAGCTAGCTGGTTGATTAAATCACGTAAAGGTAATTTATCAAGAATTATTAGTAGCTTAAATCAACAAGTAGTTTTTAACAGAAAGAAAAATCCTAGCTATGCTCGTAAAATGAAAACAACTATGAACATAGTTAGAAAACGTTTAGGTAAAGATAAAAAGAAAAATGCCTAAAGCTTATAGAGGTGTGCTAAAAGCTCGTATATCAAAACTATACGGCGGTGATGTAACAGTAACAAAAGCTAGAAAGCTAAAAGCTAGAAAAGGAGCAACAGCAAGAGATAAACAATTAGCTAACTGGTTTATAAATATGCAAACAGCAAATGCCAAAAAAAAGAAAAGATCCTAAAGTAGGAACAGGTAAAAAGCCAAAGGGTAGTGGAAGAAGATTATACACTGACGAAAACCCTAAAGATACAGTAAGTATTAAATACGCTACTGTAGAAGACGCTAGAAAAACTATAGCAAAGGTTAAGCGTATAAGTAAGCCTTATGCTAGAAAAATACAAATACTAACCGTGCTTGAGCAAAGAGCTAGATTTGGTAAGAAACCAAGACAAGCGGCTATGGCTAAAGCAGCTAAATTACAGTTGAAAAGAACTAGAAAAAAGAAATAATGTTTAGATTAGAAAATCCTCCGTTTACAAAACAAAAAGGTGGTGGTACAAAAAAAGTTTGTTTGCCAGCAGCTAAAATACGTAGCATGAGTAAGTCTGAGAGAAAAGCTTTGGCTAGCGCTAAAAGTAAAGCTGGTAAAGCTGGTAAGTATAGAAGATCATCAAAGACTAACGTAAAAGGTGCTCGTAAAAAAGGAGCTACATTAAGAGACTGGTTTAAGAAAGAAGACTGGAGACAAGTTGGTAATCCAAAGAAAAAGTGTGGTGAGAATTAGTGAGCACATAAGTAGTAAAGAAGGTACATACAGTAGAACGGCTTTACGTTTAGGTATTAAAAATAAACCTAATAAAACGCAATTAAAGAATATGATGTTGTTAGCTGATGAAGTGTTTGAACCTCTTAGAGCTTATGCTAATGGACCTATAAAAATTAATAGTTTTTTTAGATCACCTGAATTAAACAAAGCTATTGGTGGTAGTACTAAATCACAACATTGTAACGGTCAAGCTATAGATATAGATGATACCTATGGTCATTTAAGTAATGCTGAGATGTTTAATTTTATTAAAGAACATTTAGACTTTGATCAAATGATATGGGAGTTTGGAGATGATGATAACCCTGATTGGGTTCATGTTAGTTATGTTTCACCTAGTAAAAATAGAAATAGATGTTTAAAAGCCTACAAAGAATATGGAAAAACAAAATATGCTGTTATATAAAAATAAAGGACAAGGAGCTAGCGCGTATAATTTAGATCTTAGTCCGTTAATATATATACTAATAATGACTACTATATATTTAATAGCTATATAATGTGGGAAACAGAGTTTGAAAATGAAGAGCAAGTAGAAGAGTTTGTAACTCTTCATGAAGAAAGCGGTAATTTATAATGTGCCCTTGCCCAATATGTATAATCGTTGGTACGTTAGCTGCTATAGGTGTAATAAAAAAAAGGAGCCGTTAAGCTCCTTTTTATTTTAACCGTTCTTAATATCTTGAACTTTAACTCTAATTTGTTGAGCTAGCAGTTTTATTTCCTGCATAGCTTTTCTTATTCTAGTTCCTGCGGATTTATTACCGTTATCAAACTTTTCTAAATCAGAGTCTGTACTAACTAATGTTTCATACATTAATTGCATCATTTTATTTAATTCCATTGTAATTTATAATTTATAAGATAGACTTAAGTTTATTGTACCTTCATATTCATCTTCATTATTTTTTCTCATTGACATAGTGTAATTCGGTTCAATACAAAAGTTATTCCATATATTGAAAGAGTACCCGACTCCTAAATCTAACCTGTCTTCAAGTTCACCATCGCTTTCAGTATCATAAGAAGCATAACCCCAGCAGTTGTCTGCAAAATGATAACGACCTATAAGCTCGTAATTGTCTTCGCCGTCCATAGCTAAACCTATCATAAACTCATCGTTTATGTCATAACCTACGGCTAATTTATCTGTAAAGTTATATTCATCTTCAACTTCAGTTACAGTTGTAATGATTGAGAACTGTGCCGAAGCAATAGTAGTTATTAATGCTAGCGACATAGTTAAAAATAATTTATTCATAATAATTGTTTTAGTTATAAGCCTGTTACTTCACATGATCCACCGGCACAGGCTAATTCGCCAGATAGATCTGTTTGATCAGTTGTTTCTTTAATTTTTGTTATATCAACATCATGTAAAGATTTAACTAATTTATCAAACTCCGATTTTTTAATATCTTCAAACGGAGCTTGAGTATAAGTACCACCGTCATAAGGTAATACCGATAGACCATTATAGCAGTCTCTGTTTTTCCACATCCACTCACCTGCTTTATCCCACTCATCAGATTTTAAACTTACAGTAGCAGATACATTGTGAGTATTGTTTCCAGTTCTATGACCTGGTTTTACCCACTCTGTGGCTACGCGCTTAACACGTTCTAATAAATCAAACGCGGACTCAGTTCTTAATATAGAACCTTTAGGCGCTGATTGTGGTATTTCTATAACAGCTGTGTCATGTGGCCTGAAGTATTCGTCTTCAACGAGTTCAGGATGGTTTTGTTTTAGGTATGTGTATATAGCTTCATTTTTTCCTACGCGTAATCTACGGATATAATAATCGTTATGCCATGCATGTATACCTGAAGATGTACCAAGTACCAGAGATGTTGTCCCTGCAGGTTTTACACATGTTGTACGTGCAGCTTTATTTATACCTATTAACTTTGAAACTCTCGTGTTTTCTCGTTTTACGATACTTGCAGCGACCTTCATATCCATTTGGAGCACAGCGGCACTCCCGATCCCTGTCATGGACACACCTATAAGTGCGTCTTTTTCTGTTGTCTCTTGCCATATTTCTCTTAAATAGTGAAACTCTGTATAACCAGCTTGTAACGTACCTATAAACGCAGCGGCTTTTACACGAGCATTAAAATCTTCTTGATCTACTACGTTTGATACATTAACTTCGCATAGGTTACAAAACTGAAAAGGTCTTAGTGCTATTTCACAACAAGGGTTTGTACCCCAGTCTTTGTCGTGATTAAAATATATACCAGGTTCACCAGAACCAGACAGCTCAATACGTTTCCATAAATCTAAGAAAAACTCTTTTGTTATTTTATGTCTTATTAAGACCGCTGAGTTGTTGGCTCTACCTCTCTGTGGGTTTGTTTCCCACCATTGTCCTGACTTACAGGAAACCATTTCATCATCTTTCGCGCTAAATAACGATATAAGAGCTGCTCTTCTGATTCCTCCCGCAAGTACAGCATCCGCAATGTGGCAGATAATATCGTGGACTTCAAGCGTTGTAAGTTGTGTGCTATCTTCTTTTGCATCTAATATTCCTTTAATTTTTAATAAACATTCTTTTAACGGTTGTGGCCCAGGAGCTTTACCACCAGAGGTAACAAGCAATGCTCCCTTTGGTCTAATATCAGAATAATCAAACTTTATCTTAGATGATCTCTTAGAGCCTAAATAAGACTTAATTAAGACCTTTATTGCATCAGACCAGCCTTCAATACTGTCACCAATAACAAACCTTCGTGTTCTACCTTCAAATGGTTTAGTTATGTAAGGTAGTTTACCTACGTGGTGTTTTTGTACTGAATAACCTACACCACAACCCGATAATAGTAAAAACATAGTTTCACTAAACGCATCAACGTGATCAATAGGTAAATAGCTACAGTTATATAATCTATTAGGTGATATTTCTATAGGTTTACCACTAAACTGTAGACTTCTCATAGATGGTAAAACCTTTTTCTTATATACAAACCTATACACTTCTTCTATTTCATTGTGTAAATGTTTATATCTTTTTTGGTGCATCTCTTTATTACGCGTAACAAGCTCTTGCCAAGTTTCTCTTCTGTTAAGCTCAGGTATAAACTTAGCGTACTTCATGTGTACAGTAATATCCGATAGTATTTTATTATTTAATTCTGTCATTTTTTATCTTTATAAATTGTTAAGCAAACGTCTATGAAACCTATGTATAAAACATGGTTTGATCTATACTTTTCCATATAAGACCTTACACCGAAAAGTATACCAGGAAACGTACCAAAGCTTAACTCCCAATCATTTCTCATTTAAATTGTATTTAATTATTAATTCTATTACTTTGTCACATTCCTTCTGGTTCTGAGGTTTAAATAAGGTTACGTGAGGTAAGTTATGTTTAACATATTTTTTAAATAATTTCCATCGCATTGGAAAACTTTCATTAGCTCTACCTTTACATTCAATTATAAACAACTTGCCTATAAAGTCTGGGGTATATTTAATTGGTAATATTTTTTTATTACCTCTGTCTTTAAACTCACCCTTACCATTACTTTGTCTTTCATAACTTGATATATTAAAATCAAAACCTTCGCTAACGACATATGTTTGCCCTTCGTATTTAGCTTTTATTTTTGCTTTACAAAGGGCTTGATACATATATCGTTCTAAACCAGAAGCAAACTCTATACCTTTATATCTAACTTTTTTAGATACAACAGGTCCTCTTTTTTTCTTCCTAATAATCTTCCTCCTCATCGTTAAATCTATCGATCATAGCTTCTTCAGACATATCTCTTAGTTCATCTCTAGCAGCTTGTATATACAATATTGCATCCATAAGCTCTTCTTGTACATCTGTTAAGTATTTTGTAAGACCTTTCATTTTAAGTCTACGTTCATCATCTAACGTGCTACCATACTTTTCGTAACCTATGTCTGAACGTGAAACAAATTTATCTACAACGTTTCTAACAACTGGATCTCTAAAGTTATATTCTCTTTTCATATTAGTCTTTTTTAAATGTTCCGTTATCCATTTTACCTGTACGATCTTTAATCTCATTATAAGCTTGTTCAATACAGTCTTCTATTGATACGCCAAGTAGTTCAGCTAAATTAGTTAACACAACCACACAGTCACCAATACCATCAATAGCTGCGTGATCATCATCTTTTAGTACAGCTCTACACGTTTCGCCAACTTCTTCAACAAGTTTTAGCGCTTGAGTTTTAATATCGCCGTGTTCATACAAACCTCTTAGTTGAGCCCACTCTCTAATTAATTCAAAATAACTAGTTTGTAGTTTAGGTCTGTTATATATATTATAGCCATTTTGTTTGTATTTATTAGTTGTACCACCTGTTGGCATTAAAGCACCTGTTACAGTGCTCTCATACAAGCTGGTTTGGTGTGGATCATTATTATCAAACCATCTAGCAAAAGCTTTATTGTATACATAACATCTTTCTTTGTTATACATAGACTCTTTTACATTTTTCATAATCCATTTAATGGACTCTTTTGTTAACAAACATTCACCGTGTTCCGTTGACCATTTCATACCTATATTGTCCATTAATCGACCTTTAAGTTTGTTTACTGGTACAGGAAACGTTGTTGTTTGCTCTGTTACGTTTATTTTCATTTTATTAAAATTTAATTTATTATAAGGTACTTCATCTACTCTGTATTTGTAGAATTTTTGCATTGTTTGCTCAACAGCAGATATAAACTCTATATCTTCTGATTCAGCTATAACATCATATTCGCCAGGTAAATAACCTTGTTGTTTATGCACCCTGTTCTCAAGATTAGTTGTTACACCAACTTTTTTACCGGGTATGTGATATAAGTAATACTTCATATTTTGTCGTTATATAAATGCATGTTGTGTGCGAAGTGGTAATATATACCTGGTTCAATATCCAGTTTTAAAGCAACTATTTGTTGTAGCTTTGAAAAGCAATATTGATCGTTACAAAAGCCATACCACAAATCATTACTACGCATTGTAACACACATGTCGAGTTTACCATGTAATATTGTAAACTGAACAGCATAAGTACAGGGAGTATCATGTGTATAGTTACCATATTCTTTTCCATCAAATATAGATATAGCTGCTTGTCTAGTGTGTTTATCACGTTTTAACAGGCGTACAGCTTCGTTTAACTGGTTGTTACGTTCCCATTGCCAACCGTAGTTAGAATTAACTTTACCAGTAGCGTCAGCCATACGCTCCCATATTTTAGGTACTTTACCATATATTTCGCCTAATGTAGATATTTTAGGATCACCAGTTAAGTACCACTGCCACTCAGCCTCTGCATATTCTAGTTTCCAGTCACGCTCTTTATTTGTAATTGTATTTGCTAAAGGTTCTGTAATGTAGAAACCTACATTAAACAAAGCTTTTGTATCACCAAACTTTACACCGTGCTGTATAATAGCGTCGTGTAAATATTCGTAAGCTTCATTAGCTGTTTGGAATTTTTTGTTGTTTATTGTATTTATCATAATAGTATTTATAGTATTCGTAAACTTTGTCCAACACATCATCATCATATCTTTTTGGATCATAATGTGATGTACCGTTTATACGTATTTCTATTTGCCAAAGATCATACTCATGTTCAAAGTCTGGTGTTATACCTATGTGTATGTTTTTATTCATACACCAGCCAACGATCTTCATTTGATCTTCGTCCCAAGGTTTTGTTGGGGCTTGCTTTCTTGGTAATTTTTTTCTCCAGTGCTTCATTCCCAAGGCATGGCTTCGTTCTCATCAACTAATGTTTCATTAGAAACAAATGTGCCAGAACGTGGTTCCCAGGTAAAATGAGCTTCAGCACCATTTTCACCTAAGTTTTGAAACTTAACTTTAAGCACTTTAACTTTAGTTGTTTTAGCTTCATAGTCTCTGTGTACTAATAAACCGTGATAACTAGCATCATACCATTCACCACCACCTTTAATATTGTACATTGTAGGTTCTTCGATTTTACCATCTTGGCCTTTATACATTTTAGTTGGATGTGCTACAATAAAAGTTAATACATCATACTTTTTACAAAAAGACTCGATCTTAGCTAAATAATCCATTGTGTAACGGTTTACGTCATCTGACTTAGCATCAACGTCTCTAATCTTATTAAAAGGATCAAGAACTAAACATTTAATACCTTTACGTTTAACTAGCTCAGCGCCTTTACGTAATACAGACTCTAAACTATATTTATCCATATCGATAAAAAAGTAATTGTCGTTAACGTGATCAGTTACTTTTTGCCATTTACTATTACCAATATCTCCTACAGCAGGCATGTCTTGCCAGTGCTTACGCATTAGTTTGTGCGCGTGAAGATATACCGGTTGGTTTTCTGGACTAGCGTACGCAGTTTTCCAACCGTACAGATTGTTATAACCAACAACCATTTGGTCAACAAAGTCAGACTTACCAGAACTAGGGATACCAGTGACAGTAATAAACTGCCCAGTGTAAGTAGAAAAAATCTTGTCAAAGTTTTCAATACCGATTTGGTACCCTGGTTTGAAGCCGTTTTTAACAAAGTCTCTAAGTTCATCTTCTACATCTTTTAGTGTTGAAACATTTTCAAGAGGTACAGGTCTAGCTTTATGTATTGCTTCACATAAATCTTCTTTACCATACTTGAGTAAATAATCATTCGCATCTTTCTCTCCGTTGAAATCTACAAGATAACAAACCTCAGCACCTAACCTACGCACAAGCTCTTGCTTTAACATCTGGCCAGGATCATCAGCGTCAACAGCTAGTATTATCTTTTGTTTATCATCAAAATAATCGATACAATTATCAAGATAATCTAAGTTGTTGTTGTTTAATGTAGCTCCGTTAGGAACTGAAATAACGTTTTTAATACCAGCTTCATGTAAAGCTAGTACATCGATCTCGCCTTCGGTTATAACGCACCAGTCATAACCGACAATACTATTAATATTGTAAAATACTTTTTCAGCACCTTTAAATAATTTAAAGTTTTTTCTACCATCACGGTATTTAACATTAATGAGTTGATCACCCATATAATAATTAAACTGAATAGTATTTTCTTTTCTACCTGTCTGTGGCATAAACTCTTCACCTGTGGTAACTTTTAAGTCACGAAGGGAAGCTGGTGATATACCACGTTTTTCAAACCACTCTTCAATCTTCGTACTTATCTCGTTTAAGTTGGTAGGCTTAGTAGGTCTAGTATAAACCTTCTCGCTTGCACCCTTGCGTTGATAAGTATGAAGTTGAAAAGAGGTGTTGCAGTTGTGACAGGTACCGAGACCACGTTCCCAGTCGTACGAAGCACATTTAAGCTTCTGATTTTTGGGTTGTCTAGTGTGAGAGCATAAAGGGCATATACCCTGTGATTTACCCTCTTGTAAACCATATTGATTGAAAGTATCAATCAAGAATCCATTGATCTCTGTTGTCTGCATAATTAAAACGGTAAGTCGTCAGCAGGAGCTGCAGCCGTTGCAGGTGCCGGCGCATCAGTCCTTGGCGCTGGTTCAACATTATTACCGTTTGTCCATACTACCTTAACATTACCTAAATATGTTTTAGCTACTTTAGCATCTCTCTCTTCTTTAGTCTGTTCTACAACGACTGGTCCTTGATTACCAAATTGATCTAGCTCGTCATTTAGTGTAATTGTGATTGGTAGATATTTACCTTTAGCACCTTGATATATTTTATCTTTAGGTACTTTTGTCAAGTCAATACTTGCTTTTATTATACTTGCCATTAATAATTATTTATTTGGTTAAACATTCTTGTTAATTGTTCTTTTGTAGCACCTGTCATTCTTCTGATATTGTCTACAGCTTTAACATGATTTTGATTTGTATAGAAGTTGTTAACGCTAGTTTTCATACCAGTTACGCTACATGTCTTTTGTTTTGTTCTAGGCATAATTATTATTTATAAGGTTTTGTTTATGAAATACTGTTTAGGATCAAAGTCCTTGGTC
>Ga0163109_10003227_pt1 | contig 12487 bp, 13 predicted proteins | sample CRUFie1St13metaG_FD_108704 | JGI IMG/M metagenome (GOLD analysis project Ga0163109, IMG submission 108704) | Marine microbial communities from the Costa Rica Dome - CRUD Field 142mm St13 metaG | ecosystem: Environmental > Aquatic > Marine > Oceanic > Photic zone | place: Costa Rica: the Eastern... | reverse complement strand
TAATTAACGAGTTTATTATATTATATTTTTGATTAATTTTAAATTTTAATTTAATGTACTTTATTTTTCAATTTTTATATCTACCAACCTACTTTACATAAATCTTCTAGTGTAATATTAGGATGACAAATAAATTTTATTAAATTTACTTTTTTTCTTTTGTTAACTTTTTTATTTAAATTTTTGTTTACGTATTCGATTAAATCATTTCTTTTCATTTTTTTTATAAAAAATTCAGGAAAAATACGGAAATTATCAATTGAATAATATTTTCTAAAAAATTTTATAAAATACATTTTATTTAGAAATAATTGTAATTTGAAATTAAATGTATTTTTTTTATACCATTTAATTATTTTATAAACATAATTTTTATATTTATCTTTACTAAAAATAGTTCTACATTTTTTATTTATTTCATTAAATTTAGTATTATAAGTTTCATTATATGAAATTATTTCATAAACAAGTTCTTTTGGAAGCTCATTCATTATTAAGTTCTAATATTTAATTGATAATTATTTTTTAAATATTATTATTTATATGTATCATAAAAGATATTTGGAATATAAAAGTAAGTATTTACAATTAAAAAAAAAATTATCTTATAAAGATGATAAGTTAATTAATACTGGTATCATAGATCATCATTATACTAAATTTAATATAGAATTTAATAATTTAAATATAAAAATATTAAATTTAAATGTTGCTCAAAGAAATATATTTAGATCATATGCATCATATAATGATATAGGAGTATTTTTAAGAACACAAGAAAATTTAGATATAGTAAATAATATTGATAAAGATAAGTTATATAAGGAATTATCTAAAATTATTTATGAAAAAAAAAAATTAAATAAAGATTTAAAACAATTAATTAATGATAATTGTTATATAAAATTATATGATAAAAAAAATATTTATAATATAAAAATAGTAGATAAATTATTTAATAAAATTTATAAAATTAGTAAATTAAAACCATTAGAAATAATTTTGAAAAAAAACAATAGAAAGTGGGATGATAAATTAGATATGTTAAATAAATTATATCCACAAGGTTATTATATAGATATTATTTTTGATAAAGAAGATCCAGATGATTATTTCAAAAGATTAAAATCATCATTAAAATTTTTATTAAAACAAGTTAATAAAGAAAAAGAGTTTATAATAACATTACAAGAAATAAATCCTTTATATGAAAATAATGTATTAAATAAGAAAGTTGATAAAATATTAAATAAATTAAATTTAAAATTAATTGATTTAAAAACTGATTATGATAAGGTTAAAACTAATTCCATTTTATTAATAAAAAAAAACAGTAATTTAAATATAAGTATAATGGAAAAAGATATTAAAAAGAATGAAAATAAAAATAAACTAATAAAACAATTTAGTGAAGGGAAATCTTTAAGACAAAATATTAGATATGAATTAAAAGTTGGTAATAAAAAATTAGAAATTTTTAATATTCATACAAAATTAATAGATAATGAAGAAGCATTAAAAAAGTTTATTGAAATTATTAAATATTCAAAAAATAAAAATATAATAATTGTAGGTGATATGAATTTACAAATTAACTCTAATACCATGAATGATTTAAATAAATTACTTAGAGATAATGATATGATTATCGATTTTATCGCTACACCAAGCATTAATTATTCTAATAATTTTACGTATGATGTTTTTATAGCTAAAGGAATCAAATTAGTTACTTGAAATTAAATTTTTTAATCAATAAATTAATATTTGACATATATAGTAATTTATAATTTTAAATAATATATTTAAAAAAATATTATTAAAATATTATAATATGGAAAATAATAATTTAATCAACAATATTTTAAAAGATAATAATCTTACACAAATTTTAAATGCTATAGAGGATTGTAAAGACTTAGATTGTAAAAAGAAAATTAAAGATATTCTTTCATATGAAGCAAATAAGGAAGAAAAATACCGATATTATGAAGAATTAAAAAAGAAAAGAGATAAGGATTATGAAAAGCGTTTACATGCAAGATTACGAGAGATGGAAAATGATACTTATAAGATTCCTTGGTCTCAATTAATTAGATTACAAAAAGAGATTAAGTTAAAGGAATATATTGAAGAGAATGAGTTATCAGAGGATGTATCTAAGTCATTATGGGATAATTTTAGAAAATTAAAAGTTAAATATGATAAAGTAAATTGTAAGATATTAGATATTGAAGTTAAAAAATAAGTTTATATAAAAATTTATTAATATTATCATAAAAAAAAATTTAAAAAAAAATTTAAATTGATAAAGGTACATGGAATGAATCAAGGTCAAGAGTATTATTTGAACTAATATAATATTTTACTCTATCTTTAACATTCTCTAATAAGTCATCAAATACCTTTTTTAAAACATCAATTTTTTCATAAAGTTTGTTTGAATTCATATCGTTTTCAGGAATATAATTAAAACTCATAGTTTCAAAGTTTCCATAGTGTTCTAAAATATTTGTTAATAAATTAACTGCTCTATCATAACTACCACTATGACAATAAAATACACCTCTCTTACCATTTACAATAAAACTACCATAAATAGAACTACAATATAAATAACCAGAACTTCCTATTCTATACCAAGGTATTACTATATTTTCTTCAAATTTAAGTTCATTAGAAACACAATTATAAATTCTTATCTTATATTTTCTATTTCCTTCTTCAGGAAATAAAATTAATCCTTCACCTTCTCTAATTATGATAGAATTTGGATTACCATTAACTTCTTTTAAATCCAAATAGTCATTTGTTACTAAACATTTTAAATATCTTGATAATTGTGAATTTTCCATTTTTTTCGTTTTTTGTTATTGTTTTTTTACTTTTACGGATTGTTGTTTTTTTAATGATTTGTTTTTCCTTTAAAGGTTAGGTTACCTACCTTGTTTTAAAAGAAATGTTAAAAACTTTATTTTTCAATTTTTTTAACTACTTTTTTATAAAAAATAAGGTTATATAAAAAGTATAAAAATTGAAAAATTAAGTTTTTAATCATTAGTCTTTAAAAATTTTTTAACTAAATAAATTTGTAATATTATCAAAATCAATCAATAAAAACAAAAATGGTATTAATATCATTAAATAATGTTATATTATCACAAAATAATAAAAAATATGTTCAAATTAAATCAAATAATATAAATTATATATTACAAATAATTGTATCAAATAGTAAAGTGTATTATTTACAAAATAACGTTCCTATTGAAATAACTTTTGAAAATGTAATATCTAATAGTATTGATATTGATGTTCAATATTTAACAGTAAAAGGTAAAGAAGAATATTTTAATCATAAAATTTCTTTAAGACAGCTTACTTGTGTTCCCTGGGTTAAAAATCCTAAATTAATTCCTGAATCATTGTTACCACAAATAACTCAGATTATATGTTCTTTTTCAAATTAAAATCAAAAGTATTTCGATTAAAATTCGTTATTATATTTTTTTTTTATATAATATTTATAAATTTTTATAAATATTATTTATTAAACAGATTCATCCGAATCAACAAATAACTTAGATTTATCAGGTTTATCATCAACTGACTCTTCATTATCTGATTCAGTATCAATAAACTTAGATTCATTATCTTCTACAACAACTTTATTTTTTTTATTTTTATTATAATTAGTAATAAATTTATTTAATTCTTTTTTATTTGATCTATACAATGTAATACGATTCCATAATTCTTTATACAAAGGGTACTTTTCTTTAAACCAATCTCGATTTCTTTGTATTTTAACATTATGACAAACAGTTAGTTTCCAATACAATACTCTATCAAAAACATAATTTTTCATCAAATCTGGATATTTTTTATGTAAATTAGTTATTTCGTCTAATAACCATAAATCATATTCTAATATAGACTTGTTTACATCATCTGGATAAATATATTTTGCATCAAATAAACAGAATTTAGTAATCTTATTTTTTGGTAATAATTGGATTATATAACCCATTCTACAATTTATTGGAACATTTAATTCTTTATCTTGTTCCTCCTTATAATTTAATCTTGTCTCATCCTCTAATAAATCTTCCTTTGAATAAAATTCTTGTAATGAACATTGCCAAAAATCACAATACTCTAAATCACAACACTCTAACTGCTGCTGAACTTGACAATAATAATAATGTGGACATATTTCACCATCTACCTCACCATTCGTTTTTATCTTTCTCGTTAATGGACACTTTATCTCTAACATACGTCCTACCATATCTGAAAAATTATTTTCCAAATCATAGTGACTAGCTATCCCATCTGGACTTGCTCCAATAAATGGTATTCTTGGTTTAGATATATGCGGAACTAACCCATACTCATCTACTTTTATATTATAAATGTTTTCATAAATTTTAGTCGCTATTTCTTCATATTTTTTACCGTGATGGACAAACTTATTATCAATGAATGGTGGACCTAAATTTAATTTATCTAATATAAATTCATCAGGACCTTGGTTTGGATAAGGATTTTCTCCAATAACTTGAGCAGCACAACTAGCTGTAATCATATTTTTTCTCATATCGAACCATTCTTGAGTTCTTTGTTCTGGTTGTGGTAATTCTGCAATATATTTTACATGATTTACTAAATCAATATATTCAGTTGGTATTTGAGTATATTTTTTATCATGTAAATTTTTACATTTTTCATTAAAATTATATTCTAATTTAAAATTAATTAATTTAAAAAAATTATTATCAATAAGTTTATGATTTAAATTGGGATGGATAAATTCCATATTTTCGATAATAATTTTTTTAAATTCTTGTAAGTCGTTGTAATATAATTCATTATTTTCTAAATAATCATAAATGATATCTTTTAAAGAATCTAATTGATCTTCCATCTTTTATATAAATACTTAATAATTGTTTAAGTCAAAAATTTCACTTTCTAGTTTACATATTTCGTTACTAATTTCTATTTGTTTTTGTTTCAATTTTTCAATTTTAGTTTTAATTTTTTTAATATTTTGATTTCTAATTTTTTTCTCTTTATTTTTTTGATTATTAATAGCTTTCAAGTATTGATTACAATGAGTATTACAAAGCATTTCACAATTATAACTTTTATTTTTACAATTTTCTATAATACAATTTGATTTATAATTTTTAAAGTTAATTTTTATAGAACATAGTGGGCATTTTGCTTCTTCATAACAATAAAATGAATTTCTTAAACAATTACTATGAAACTTATGATTACAAGATAACTCAAATGAATCGACTAATATTTCCTCTTTACATATATTACATCTTTGGTCAACGTTACTTGATATTTCTGATAGTAATTGATTGTATTTATCATTTTTTAAAATTAGATCCATTATTATTTAAACATATAAGTTTATATTTAAATAATGAAAACTAATTTAAATTTCAAGAATATGTCAAAAAACTTAAATAATTTTATATCAGAGTACCATATATTTATAGAAAATTATCATCAAGAATTATTAGAAGAAATAGTAAAATCGAATGAGAGTTTATTAATGAAAGTTAGTACTGATTATGATATTAATTATGATGATTTAGAAAAGAAATATTTAAAGGATTTAAAAAAAAAATCAAAAAGTAAGAATTTGATAGATCTAGATGATAATGATTCAGATATTGATTTATCAAGTGCAATTCATAAAAATGAACCAATTTTAGAAAGGAAAGAAATTAATGGTATAGTTTGTTTTATTGATAAAAAAATGGGATGTATTTATAATAAAGAGGTAATAAAAATTGGACAAGTAGAAAATGGTGAATATAAATTATTTATAAAATAATTTTTATATAAATTAATTATATGGTAGAGGATAATAAATGTGCACCAACAAAAAAATATAATAATGGGAGTTGTTTTACAATAGAAGATTTAAAAAAAATATCTATAGCATACAATTTACATTTAGATAAGGGAAGAGTAGAAGGAAAAAAAATTAATATAAGTGACAATAAAAAGGATTTATTAAAACAGTTAACTAAAAATTTAGAAAATGTATGTGATGATCAAATATGTTGGTTAAAACAAGATTTTATAAAAAAAATGAAAGACAAGGATATTTTAAATAATACATTTAGACCAGATGGACCGGAAGGTAAATTTGAATGGTTAAACACATTACATATTAATGATGTAATGTCGCAATATGAGGAAAAATATAAAGATTTTAAATTTTTTGGTGCTGTTCCTATAGATTTTGATGATTTACCTTTTGTAGGAATTAGAGAAATAGATTATGATGAGTTATTTAATTCAGGAATAAAAAGGCTAGGTTTTGTTTTTAATTTAGATGAGCATTGGCAAACAGGAAGTCATTGGGTTGCATTATTTTGTGATTTAAATAAAAATCAGATTTATTTTTTTGATTCGTATGGTATAAGACCAGAAAAACGAATTAGAAATTTAGTAAAGAGAATAAGTAAATGGTGTTACAGTAAGGATTATTGTAAGAATGAGTGTAGTGAGTTAAATTTAACAGATTCTTTTATGAATAAAGATTATAAGAATAAGATTGAGTCTAAATTAAATGTTGAATATAATCATAACAGACATCAGTTTAAAAATTCAGAATGTGGTGTATATTCATTAAATTTTATATTAAGATTATTAAATGGTGAATCTTTTGAAAATATTACAAAAAATGGTTTATTAGATGATGATGTTAATTTATGTCGTGATGTATATTTTAAATTTAAAAAAAATCCATTTGATAAGTAAACTATTGATATATATCTAAGTATTTATATATATATATATATATGGTATATAAATACAAAATAAAGTATGAAGGAGGAAGTATGTTATTATCTAATTCAAATAATTTAAGTATTGATCAATATGTAAAAGATTTGAATGATTTAATTATTAATTTAGGTTCTAAAGAAAAAAATTATTTTAAAGAGTTAAATTCAGAATATATAGAAAAAAAAATTGTAGAGTTTAATGAAATACATAATAAATTATTAGAAAAAGTTAATAAATTTTTAAGAAATAAAAATGAGTTTTATAATAAGTTTAAATTTAATTTTGATTCAATAAAACATTTGAATAATGATGATATTTTAAAAAATAATTATGAATTTAATAAAGATTTTAATGAATTAAAAATATCAGATAATAATTTATTAATAGAAAAAAAAAATTATAAAGATAAATTTAATTTTAATTTTGATATTAATTTTGATTATGATATAAATTTTTTATATGTAAATTATTTAATGTATACTTTAGAAAAGTATATGTTAATTGATTTTGAAAAATTAGATAAGTTAATTGATGGAGTTACTAAAATTTATAGAGATATTAATCCAGAAATTACAAATAATTCAACAGGTAATAATATTTCAGAGGATTATATTATAAAAAAAATATTACCTTCTAATTCAAAGATTATTTATTTAGGTGATTACCATAGTAGTATTCATTCACTAATTGATGTAATACAACAATTAAAAAATAATAAAATATTAAATAATAATTATCAATTAATTGAGAATCATTATTTAGTATTTTTAGGAGATATAGTAGATAGAGGGCCATATGGTATTGAATGTCTTTATATTATATACATGTTATTTTATATAAATAATCAAAAAGATGAGAAAGTATTTATTTTAAATGGTAATCATGAAGAAAAAAATACGTATTCAATGTATGGATTTAATTTAGAAATGAATAATCAATTAAATAGTGACTTAAAACAAAAATTAGAAAATTTGATAGAATATTTACCTTTAGCTTTATTTGTAAAAAAAAATAGATCAAAATGGTATCAGTTTTGTCATGGAGGTATTGATTATCACCACACAAAAAATAATTTTTTAAGAGATTTTTTAGATGATAATTATAATAATAGTTTAATTAAACTAGATTATAATAATATAAATTTACCAAAAGGATTTTTATGGTCTGATTTTTGTAATATTAATTCTAATATATATAGAATAAATAATCTTTATGGTAATTTTACTAATTCTAATTTTAATCCAATTGATACTAGAACAGGAAGACCTTTTCATAATAATATTCAGATTAATCAAATTTTGAATGAATTGAATATAAATACTATTATCTCAGGTCATCAAGATAAAACAAATTATGCATTTTTATTAAAAGATGATAATTTTATTAATTTTAATTTATTTAAATTTGATGAAAATTATTTAGACTTTGGATTATTAACATTTAATAATAAATTAGATGAACAAAAATCTAGTACATCCATAAGTGTTAGTAATCCAAGAGAGCAAATTTATGATGATTTTGATTTTGATCTGTCTTATAAAAATCATAATACAAAAGATAAATTATTAGATGAATCTAAATCAAGTAATAGTTCAAGTATAAGTAAAAGGGACGAGTTATATGATGATTTTGATTTACAGTTTCCTATTGATGATTTTGATTCTAAGGATAGTTCAGTTCATGGAAAAATGAATTTTAAAAATATTTTTAATGAAATATCTAATAGTGAAATTAATTTACAAGAAGATTTAAAAAATGAAATAATTTATGAAGTAATAGATATTGATGATCATAATGTATTAAAATCTTATAAAATTAAAATGGATAAAATTTTAGTATCAGTAATGTCATGTGCAACAATTTCAAAAAATGTTCCATATTCAATTTATGGATTATTAGATTTAGAAAAAGATGAATCAGAAATTGTGTATTTAAAACCAAATTTTGGTATATAATATATATTAATGGAAACTAATTGGAGTTTATATTTATTAGAAAATTCGTATAATAAGAAAACCTATTTAGGAGTATCAACTGACGTCGTTCGTAGAGTAAGACAACATAATAACGAAATATCAGGTGGTGCAAGATATACTAAAATTAATAAAGAAGCTGGATTATGGTTTCCAAAAGTAATAGTAACTGATTTATCAAAAAATCAGGCTTTATCATTCGAAAGAACAATAAAGAATATGAGGAAAAGAGCAAAAGGAAAAACACCATTTGAAAGACGGTTATATTTAATAAAAAATATTTGTAAAAATTATAATATTATTAATTTTATCTAAACATTATTTAATTAATAATATTAAAATGAAAATTTTTAGTTTAAATGTTTGGTTTGATAACTTTATCAAAGAAGAAAGAACTAAAATACTAATTGATTATATTAAAAATAATAATTTTGATGTTTTATGTTTTCAAGAAATAACTAAAAATGTAATATCTAAAATATATAAAAAAATAGAAAAAGAATATCCTTTTATTCATATTGATTTAGATGAAGATTTTTATGGCGTATGTGTTATTTCAAAGAATATTATGAAAGATAAAAATATTTATTCATTTAAAAATTCAAAAATGAGGAGATCACTGATTTACTGTGAAATAGATAACATAATTATCAGCACTACACACCTAGAATCAGAGTTTAATAAATTTAATAATAATAAAATAAACCAATTTAATAATTCAATAACCTTATTAAATAAATTTGATAAAGTAGTTTTTATATCAGATACTAATTTACAAAAAAAAGATTGTGATAAAATTAAATATGATAATTTTATAGATGTATATGATCTTGGTTTTGATAAAACTAAATATACGTATGATGGAGTAGATAATCCTTTAATTAGTAATAAAATAAGATCTAGAATAGACAGGGCATATGTAAAAAATGTAGAAGTGAAGAATTATTATGTTGAGAAGGAGTATGTAATGTCGGATCATTTTGGAATTATATTAGAAATAAAATCTTAATATTAGTAAGGTATGGTGAAATATCCTAAAATAGATGATATTGATTTTTATAAAAAGATTAATAAAATATTTAAAAAGTATAAAATTAAGGACGATAAATTAACTTCGGATGATATATGTTATCCATCAAAATTTAGATTACAGTTACCACAGAAATTTGTATCAGAATTTATAAATCCATCTACTCCTTATAAAGGAATACTATTATTTCATCAAATTGGTGCGGGTAAAACTTGTGCTGCTGTATCAATTGCAGAAAATTTTAAAAAGAGTAGAAACATAATTGTTGTTACTCCAGCATCATTAATGGGTAATTTTTTCAAAGAGCTAAGGAGTAATTGTACAGGAGACGAGTATTTGAAACCAGTTGACAGAAAGAAATTAAGTAATTATAAGCCGAATGAATCTAAGTATAAGGAAATAATTAAGAAGGTGGATAAGAAGATAAATAAGTATTATACGATACTTAGTTATAATAAGTTTGTGGAGAAGTTAAAAAACAAGAAGATTAAGTTAAATAATACATTACTAATAATAGATGAGGTACAGAATGTAGTTTCAGAAACAGGTACATTTTACAATACAATTTACAACAGTATAAAAAAAGCTCCGGATGATTTAAGGATAGTATTATTAAGTGGAACACCTATGTTTGATAAGCCAATCGAGATTGCACTTACATTAAATTTGTTGAAGTTAAAGAATGAATTTCCAGTAGGGTCGAAATTTAATGAATTATTTTTAAAAACGTCTAAGAATGCAAAAAACGAACTTGTGTATAAAACTAAAAACTTAAATAAGTTTAAAGCATTAGCGAAAGGATTAATTAGTTATTATCGTGGTGCTCCACCTGTATCATTTCCAAAGAAGAATATAACGATAGTTAAGTGTAGGATGAGTGATTATCAGTATAAATCGTATAAAACTGTTGCTACAGAAGAGGGTCCATTTAGAACGGGTGATATATTACAATTACCTAACAATTTTTTTATAGGATCAAGAATTATATCAAATATAGCTTTTCCTAAAAAAGAGATTAATAAAGATGGATATAATTTATTGCAAAAGGAAAAGTTATTAATGAGTAATTTAAAAGAATATTCAATTAAATTTTATAAAATTTTAAAAAAAGTAAAACAATCAGAAGGACCAATATTTATTTATTCTAATTTTAAGGAATATGGTGGTATTAGATCTTTTGTTAAAGTACTAGAACATCACGGATTTAAAAATTATAAAGATTTCGGTGAAGGAGAAAAACGATTTGCTGTTTGGAGTGGTGATGAGAAACACGAAGTTAAAGAAGAAATTAAAGACATATTTAATCAATATGATAATAAAAATGGTAGCAAATTAAAAATTATATTAGGATCACCCGCTATTAAAGAAGGGGTCTCTTTACTAAGAGTATCAGAAATACATATTATGGAACCTTATTGGAATTTATCAAGATTAGAACAAGTTATCGGGCGAGGTGTTAGATTTTGCTCACACAAAGATTTACCAAAAGGTAAAAGACACGTTGATATATATATTTATGTAGCAGTACATCCTAATAATAAAATGACAATAGATAAATATATATTGAATATGGCATATAAAAAAAATGAGATAATTTCAGTTTTTGAAAAAAATTTAAAAGAAGCAGCAGTTGACTGCAAATTAAATTATTTTGGAAATGTTCATAAAAATGATGATAAATTAAAATGTGTAAATTAAAATTTGTTACGACAAGTAGGACAAGTCTTATTAATATTCAACCATTTTATTAAACAATCTTTATGATAATTATTATTACAGCAATTTACTTTAATAATATTATTATTTGTTTCAGTGTTCTGACAAATATGACATTCTTTATCTAATTCAAATTCATCTAGTTGTGTTACATTAATTTTTTTTTTACACGGTTTATAAATACCTAGTATTTTATAATCGATATTCCAAGAACTAAGATCTTGATTAAATACTACAGCATTCTTAAACATACGTTTCATATTTGTAACATTAGAAACGTCCCAATTATTAAGAGGTTGATTAAATACTACAGCATTCTTAAACATCTCACTCATATTTGTAACATTTGAAACGTTCCAATTATTAATAGGTTGATTAAATGATTTTGCAAAACAAAACATAAGACTCATATTTACAACATTTGAAACGTCCCAATTATTAAGAGGTTGATTAAATGATCTTGCATAACAAAACATACGTACCATATTTGTAACATTTGAAACGTCCCAATTATTAAGAGGTTGATTAAATGATCTTGCACCACAAAACATATAAATCATATATCCAACATTTGAAACGTTCCAGGAAGTTATAGGTTGGTTAAATGATTTTGCATGATAAAACATAAAACTCATATTTGTAACATTAGAAACATCCCATGCATAATATGTACCTTTATCTTTATTAGTTACAGTTTTTGTATTAATTTCTTGATTAAATGATTCTGCACTATAAAACATATGTTTCATATTTGTAACATTTGAAACGTCCCAATTATTAATAGGTTGGTTAAATGATTTTGCTCCAGAAAACATAGCACCCATAATTGTAACATTTGAAACGTCCCAATTATTAATAGGTTGGTTAAATGATTTTGCTCCATAAAACATATAACTCATATTTGTAACATTTGAAACGTTCCAATTATTAAGAGGTTGATTAAATGAAT
>Ga0163109_10003226_pt1 | contig 12488 bp, 5 predicted proteins | sample CRUFie1St13metaG_FD_108704 | JGI IMG/M metagenome (GOLD analysis project Ga0163109, IMG submission 108704) | Marine microbial communities from the Costa Rica Dome - CRUD Field 142mm St13 metaG | ecosystem: Environmental > Aquatic > Marine > Oceanic > Photic zone | place: Costa Rica: the Eastern... | reverse complement strand
GAATTTAGTGATTCCAAGATACGCATCTGTAGAACTGCTAGATAGACCGAAGAGATTAGAAACGGGTGGAATGGTGAAAATGCAAACAATAGCCGCAGCAAATACGATTGACGTAGTAGTTTCTGGTAAGAAAATCACCTAATAGGAGAGTTACATAAATGGGAAGATCGAGCGTATTCTCTTTAGAACAAATTTATCGTAAGCAAGTTGTAGGAACTTGGTCAAAAATACCTGAAGTTTTTAGGTATGTTAATTCTCTCACTAGTGGCACTCCAAATTATGGATATTTTGGTGCAGGAGCTTATAATCCAAGAACAATAGTAGATCGAGTTGATTTTGATAATGATACAGCAACAGCAACACCAAAAGGTAATTTAAGTTCTGCTAGATACAAGTGTGCAGGAATTGGAAATAAAGATTATGGATACTTTGGTGGTGGAGTTACAACTTCACCTTCTTATGATACAAGCATAACCACTGTTGATCGACTTGATTACTCAAATGATAGTGCAGATATGGTGGAAAAAGGTCCTCTTGCAAATCATCACAGGGCAAATGATAATACTGTAGGAAATAATAATTATGGATATTGGTGTGGAAGTGTTGGAAGGTCATGGGTAGATCGTATTGATTATTCAAGTGATACTTCAACAACCGTAGAGAAAGGTTCATTATCAATCAAAAGGGCTGGTGCAATGGGAGCAGGTGATGCTTCTTATGGATATATTTGTGGTGGAGAAACACCAAGTCGGGTATCATCTATAGACCGTATTGATTTTTCAAGTGATACCTCAACAGCAGCACCCAAAGGTAATTTAACTAATACTGTAGATAATGGGGCTGCGACAGGTAATGCTTCATATGGATACATTGGTGGTGGATCAACACCTTCTCCAGTATCAACAGTAGATCGTATTGATTATAGTAATGATACAGCAACAGCATCACCAAAAGGTCCTTTGGTCAGAACCAACTGGTTATTTTCTGCGACAGGTAATACTTCTTATGGATATTTTGGTGGAGGAGATCCACCTTCATCTCCAAGTCCTTATGGATCATCATTTGTTGATCGTGTTGATTACTCAAATGACACACCAACAATGTCATCAAAAGGAAATTTATCAGTTGCATATAGAAATACTAATTCATTCAGTCCTAGAGAATATGCACTTCCATTTGACCTTGGCATAGCCCCTGCAACCAGAACTGAAGCATATCCTCGTTCAGCAGGATTGGATTTTGGATACGTTGGTATGGGGTATGGTGGAAGTAGACTATCAACAGTAAATCGTATTGATTTTTCAAACGATACATCAGCTGCATCAGTGAAAGGATCACTGACTGTTGCTCGAAATACAGGATCTGGAGTGAGTGGTGAATCTTATGGTTACTTTGCTGGTGGATATTCTGGTGGTAGTTCTGAAACGGGAGATAGATCAATAGTAGATCGTGTTGATTACGCAAACGACACTCCTACAGCATCAATAACGGGTAATTTAAGTGATGGAAGAGCAGGAGGAGGTCCAGTAGGTAATGTTAATTATGGATATATTGCTGGTGGAAGAACTGCTTCAACTGCAGATGTTAATTCAAAAATAGATCGTATTGATTATTCAAATGATTCAGCAACAGCATCACCAAAAGGAAATATACCTGATGGTGGTTGGTTTTATCAGGGCAGTACAGGTAATCAATCATATGGATACCTTGGCGGTAGAAGATTTCCAGCTCCAAGTGGTTATTCATATATAACACGTATTGATTTTGCGAATGATACAGCAACAACATCACCAAAAGGAAATTTAGGTTCACCTAAATATGAAACTGCAGCAACAGGTAACGTTGATTTTGGATACTGGAGTGGTGGTAATGAGTCTTCAGTAATAGATCGTCTTGATTTTTCTAATGACACTGCAAATACAGTAGAAAAAGGAAATATAAGTAGCACTCCTGCCTCCGATATAGGAAGATACGGTGCTGGTGCATTCAGTAGTTCCTCTCATGGATATTTTGCTGGTGGAAGATATCCAGCAACTTATTTTTCAACAGTAGATCGAATTGATTATTCAAACGATACAGCAACAGCAGCAGTCAAAGGTTCATTATCATATTCTGCAAATAGTGTTGTTGGGCTTAGTCCTACTCCAGTTCCTTCAACAGTATCTCAAACAGTAGACAAAGGTGCTGATGGATATGTAGTTGCTGGAGCATTAGGTCCTGCTTTTGGATATTTTGGTGGTGGAACCAAACCACCTGCATACTCAACAGTAGATCGTGTCGATTTTGCTAATGATACTGCAACAGCATCAACAAAAGGATCATTAAATGTCAACAGATATGGACATGCAGCAACAAGTAATACTTCTTATGGATGGTTTGGTGGAGGTGGCGGTCCTGCAGCAGAAAGAGGATCAGTAGATCGTGTTGATTTTGCCAATGATACTGCAACAGCATCAGTGAGAGGTGGGTTTAGTGTTCCGAAATATGGTTCAGGTGCAGCAGGTAATACTTCTTATGGATACTTTGCTGGTGGTTATTCTCCTAGTACTGTATCAACAATAGATCGAATAGATTATGCAAATGATTCTGCAACAGCAACACCAAAAGGTTCATTAAGTGCTGCTGCTGTTTATAACACAGCAGCAGGTAATTTATCTTATGGATATTTTAATGTTGGAATTCCAGCAGTTGATAGTAGTAATATAGAAAGAATTGATTATGGAAATGATACTGCGGTAGCATCACCAAAAGGTTCATTGAGTACTAGTAGATACTGGAATGCAGCGACAGGAAATGCTTCTTATGGATATTGGGGTGGTAATGCTCCATATGCAGGTAAGACAATAGTAGATAGAATTGATTATGCAAATGATACAGCGACTGCATCACCAAAAGGACTATTAGCAACTCCACAAGCTTTAAATGCAGCAACAGGTAGTTCTGCTTTTGGATATTTTGGTGGTGGAAGTGGAGGTCCTAGTGGCACTGATATATCAAATGTAGATAGAATTGATTACTCAAATGATACTGCAACAGCATCTCCAAAAGGACCATTGTCTCAAGTAAAATCATCATTGGCAGCAACAGGTGCTCAAGATGAAGGAATGCAGGGATCTCCATCTTTCATCCCAAGAATTAGATGGGTTGATAGTGCTTCTGAAGGAACTCCCGTTACACAAGGTCCTGCATTTGGATATTGGCTTGGTAGCTATGGGTATACTAGTGTTGTTGATAGAATAGATTTTTCTAATGATACAGCAAATGCAGTGCATACTGCCGATTCAACTTGGCAAGCACAAGGTCTTGCAGGAACATCAAGCATTACCCATGGATATTGGGCTGGTGGATGGGAGGGTAGTGCAACTACTACAGGTAATAGAATTGATTATTCAAGTGACACTGGAACTTTAGCTGTAAAAGGTACTTTGTCAGTGGATAGAAGATGGCACATGGCAGTTGGTAATGCATGCTGGATATCAAGCGGGTGGTTTTCCTAGTACAAGCTCTATAGATAAAATTGATTATAGTAACGATACCACTGCTTCAGCACCAGGAGCAAATCTTGCTACTATAAGAAATGGTAGTGCTGGTGCAGGTAATAAATCTTATGGATATTTTGCTGGTGGTAATCCTGGTCCAGTATCAATTGTAGAACGATTAGATTATTCGAGTGATACATCAAATACATCACCAAAAGGAACATTGACTGCAACATCATATTATAAAGCTGGTGCAAGTAATAGTGATTATGGATGGTATAGTGGTGGTAGTGAACCTGAAATTTCATCAGTAGACAGAATTGATTTTTCAAATGACACTGCTACAGCATCACCAAAAGGTCCTTTAAGTCATACCAGACGGGCACACGGTGCAACTGGTAGTTCTTCTTATGGTTATTTTGGGGGTAATGAAAGTCCCACTGGTGGAACATCAATAGATAGGATTGATTATTCAAATGATACTGCAACAGCAACACCAAAAGGAAATTTCAGTGTTACATGGCGAAAAGGATCAGGAGGGGTAAGTGCTCAAGAAAATGCTAATCCAACACCACAACCAACAATCGCAGCACCAGTTCAACCACCATTCCCATATCCACAACAATTACCAGGACCAGCAATAAATGTTAATGGTGTATTTGATGCTTTCCTTTACACAGGAAATGGTCTTGCAACTAGCAGTAATAGAGCCATAGATGTTGGAATTGATTTTGCAACAAATGGTGGAATGGTATGGATTAAAAACAGAAGTGAAGTTGAAGATCATGTTATGCAAGATACGGTAAGAGGTGCTGGATCAACAAAACGTTTAGCAAGTAATAGTGATAATGCTGCAAATTCGGGTGTTAATGCAAGCACTGGTGGTCATATAAGTTCATTTACGTCCACAGGATTTGAATTAAATAATGGAAGTTCGACCTCTAATTTAGAGGTTAACAGTAATGCTGATAACTTTGTAGCTTGGTGTTTCAGAAAAGCTGCTGGATTTTTTGACATACAAACTTGGACAGGTAACGGAACTGCTGGTCGTACAATTTCTCATAATCTAGACAGTGTTCCAGGTGCTATTTGGATAAAAAATGTAAATGATAATGGAGATTGGATTTGCTATCACAGACAAACAGATGATACAGCTCCAGAAAATTTTTACTTAAAATTAAACGCTACAAGTGATAAAACTGATGATACGATGTTTTATGATACAGCACCAACTTCAACACAATTTACTCTTGGGTCGAATAATGACGTAAATAAGAATGGTGATACATACGTTGCTTATATTTTTGCTCATAATGATGCAAGATTTGGTGCTAATTATGATAAAGCAATTATATATTGTGGAGGTTATATAGGATCTTCTGCTCCAAATACTGTCACAATTGGATGGAAACCACAGTTCTTAATATTTAAAAACCCAAGTAATGCTTCAATGAATTGGAGAATGTATGATGATGCTAGGGGTATTCCAACTGGTGTTGAACCTAGATTGATGCCTAACTTGACAAATGCAGAAGAAACAATCTACGACAAAGTTGATGTAACATCAACAGGTTTTGTATTAAATTTAGATAATAATGATATGAATCAAAATGGTGTATTACACACATATATTGCTATAAGAATACTAGATTAGAAATATGGACTTCCTTGATAATTTGTGCTACAATAGTTAAAACGTTTATTTTTATAATGATAGACAATCCTTTGACAAATATATTAATTCGACCAAACGTCATAAACCCAGAGGGTTTAAGAGAGATGGTTGATTATATTAAGAAAGCTGACAAAGAAGACTTATCTGTTTTTGATCCAGATGAAACAAATCGAACTGGAGAAACAAAGTGGAGAGTTGATAAGCAAGTTAGAGATACTCAAATAGTTGAGATGGGACCTTTGTTTCCAAAAATTTGTGACTTATTTAAATTTGCGGTTAGAGAAGTTGTAAATCCTTTTTATGGATTTGAAGTTGAAAGCAGTGAAGTTCCACAGGTTTTATCTTATGGAGTCGGTGGTCACTATCAACCACATATGGATGGTGAAAGTATATGGGTCGCACCAACAGGAGAAAAGATTTGGAAGAAATCAACAGACAGAGATTTGTCATTTGTATTCTATTTGAATGATGAATTTGAAGGTGGGGATTTTATATTTCCAGAACATAACATTCGTGTCAGACCGAAACCTGGTATGTTAGTTACCTTTCCTTCAAATCATCATTACTTACATGGAGTTGAACCAGTTACAAGAGGAAAAAGATATTCGATTGTAACGTGGGCAAAGGTCAAGGGTTTTCCTTCACTTGAGCAAACAAATCAAGAACTCTCTCAAAAATATGGAGTGCCCGTCATATAAATAATCTTTGATAATTAATTTTTAAAAATGAAATATCTAAAACATTACTGGAAATCTACAGAGACTGGAGATTATCTTACTACTGCGAATAGTATTCATAAGAGACACCCAGAAGCAGAATTTGCTGGATTGGATGTCCAGATATGGATGCATGATGCTGACGGTGTAGATGTTTGTATGGCAAGAGTTCCTGACAGCACAACAGTTACTGATGTCACAGTTGGTTCGAAGAAAGCAATTCAGTCACTAACAGAGACACAGTATAATTCAGTGAAGACACCATTAGATGCTTCAGGTGTATTGGAACAAGAAGCAATGACTGCTGAAATGAGTGGTGATACAAGCACTGCCGAAGCAAAAAGAACCGAAGCAACCACCAAATACAACGAAGCAAAAACTGCTCTACTTGCATTATAAAACTGAATGAAATCCTTTTATTTTATGGCGGGTCTTCCTCGTGCAGGAAGCACCTTATTGAAAAGTATTATTGACCAGAATCCAAACGTACATACTGAACCAGTATCTCCAGTGATGGAGTTGATGTATCATACTGAGCAATATTTTAAACAAAGTGAACAGTATATTGGATATCCCAAACCAAAAAATGCTTATAAAATTGTTGGTAGTTATATTGAAAATTATTATTATGAAATAGATAAACCAATTATTATTGATCACAATCGAGCATGGTCAAATAATATTGAAAGAATTAAAACATATCTAAATCCAAATCCAAAAATTATTTGTCCTGTTCGTGACATCTCAGAGATACTTACATCATTTATTACAATGGTTCATCGAAACTCTGATGAATTTTCTTTTATTGATGAACATTTAACTGAAAGAGGATTTACAGTCGATGATGATAATCGGTGTCAATATTTAATGAGTGATGATGGTATTGTAGAGCAAGCACTTTGGGCACAATCACAGGCATTTATTCGAAATGAAACAAAACATTTATTGATGGTTGAGTATAATGATATTGTGAATACTCCACAGGAAACAATGGATCGAATATATAATTTTTTGGAGATAGATGGATATAAACATGACTTCAATAATGTTAAAAATAATCATCGCGAAAGTGAGAAGCAATGGAATTTAAAAGACATGCATCATGTAAGAAATAAAGTGCAGAAAATATCTAAAAAACCTGAAGATGTGCTGTCTCCTTTTATTCTAAATAAATATAGCAAACTGGAATATTGGAAGTATCCTGATAGCACCTACTTAAAAAATGGCAGCAACGAACAAAAGAGGTGTATTCTCTCTTGAAAAAGTATTAGAAAGACAAAGCGATAATCATTGGTCAAAGATACCTGAGGTTTTTAGGTATGTCAACTCTCTAGCATCTAATGTAGGAACTGATTTTGGATATTTTGGTGGTGGACAGTTGAGTCCAGTATCAACAGTAGATCGTGTTGATTACTCCAATGACACCGCAACAGCAGCAGTCAAAGGACCACTAAGTCTTGCTAGACGGGCTTTTACAGCAACAGGTAATGCTCCCTTTGGTTACTTTGGTGGTGGATTTGTGACATCCTCTCCAAATTATATAAGCACAGTTGATCGAATTGATTATTCTAATGATACAGCAACAGCATCAGCAAAAGGTCCTTTAAGTCGTTCAAACTCTGGATTAAAATCGACAGGTAATGCTGATTTTGGTTATTTTGGTGGTGGTGGTGATACATATGTATCAATAGTAGACCGTGTTGATTATTCTAATGACACCGCAACAGCAACAGTCAAAGGACCATTAGATACTCAAAGAGGTTACTTTGCTGCAACAGGTAATCAATCTTTTGGATATTATGCTGGTGGATTATCTCCTAATGTATTATCATCAGTAGACCGTGTTGATTTTTCAAATGACACTGCAACTGCATCACCAAAAGGTACATTGAGTTCTACTAGATCCTTTATGGCAGCAACAGGCAGTGCTTCCTTTGGATACTTTGGTGGTGGTGCTCCTTCATATTCAATAATAGATCGTGTTGATTACTCTAATGATACAGCAACAGCATCAACAAAAGGACCATTAAGTGTTGCTAGAGCTAGATTAGCAGCAACAAGTAGCACTTCTCATGGTTACTTTGGTGGTGGTAAGGATAGTAGCGAATATTCATTAGTGAACCGTGTTGATTATAGTAATGATACAGCAACAGCATCAGCAAAAGGACCATTAAGTTCTACTAGATATATTTTAGCAGGAACAAGTTCTCGTGATCATGGTTTACCATCATCTACAAATATAGTTCCTGCAACTAGAAGTGAACCTACAGGAACAGGTTCATATGCTTATGGATATTGGATTGGTGGAGATGGTGGAGGATCGCAATATAATAGAGTTGATTTCAGTAATGATACTGGAACAGCAGGAGTGAGAGGAAATATAACAATAGCAATATATAAACTAACATCGGTAAGTAGTGAAAATTATGCATATGCCTTAGGTGGAGCTCCTATTGGTCCTGGATGGCCATACAACTCTGATAATAGTAGGATTGATTATTCAAATGATACTGCAACAGCAGTGAATAAAGGAAATTTAGCAGCTGCATACGTAGATGCTGCAGGAGTTGGTACAAAAGATTATGGATATTTTTGTGGTGGATTACCAGTATCTACAGTTCAACGTATTGATTATAGTAATGATACTGCAACAGCATCACCAAAAGGTCCTTTAAGTGCTGCTAGAAGATATCTTCGTGGAGTTGGTAATACTTCTTATGGATATCTTAGTGGAGGTAGTCCTGGTCCTGGTTATATGACAACAGTGGATCGAATTGATTATAGTAGTGATACATCTACAGCAACAGTGAAAGGAGCATTACCTTTTCCCCTGTTATCACATGGTGCAACAGGTAATGCTTCTTATGGATATCTTGCTGGTGGATTTAATATTGAACCTGGTAGTAATAATTGGATATCAACAATAACAAGAATTGATTATTCAAACGATTCAGCATCACCATCACCAAAAGGAGATTTATCACAAGCAAGAAAGACAAGATCTACAGGTAGCACTTCTTATGGATGGTCTGGTGGAGGATCAACAACTGGAAATTCTGGAACAAGTACAGTTGATCGAATTGATTTCTCAAATGACACCGCAACAGCATCAGCAAGAGGATCGTTAAGTGGTACTCGAACTGGTCATACTGCTACTGGTGCTCAACAAAATGCTATGCCACAATTGAATCCAGCAGCACCAAAATTACCAGTAACAGTAGACAAAGGTGCTGATGGATATCAAAATCCTGTTTCACCAACAGAGTCTTTCGGTCCTGCGTACGGATATATTCCTCATGGTTGGCCAGTTAATACAAACATACAAAGAATTGATTTTGATAACGATACAGCAACGACAGTTAATAAAGGAAATCTAGCTCAAAAAGCAGGTTACTCTGCTGGAATGAGTAATACAACTCATGGATATGTCACTGGTGGATTAAATCCTCCTGCACAATCAACTGTACAAAGAATTGATTATGCGAGTGATACAAGCACAGCAGCAACTAAAGGTCCTTTAAATTATGCTACCAGAAATTCTGCTGGAAATATGGGCAACACCACTCATGGATATATTGCTTCAGGTTCAGGAGGTTATTCCAGAGTAGATCGAATTACATATGCTAGTGATACATCAACAGCAACATCAAGAGCAGTTTTAGCAACTGATATTCCAGGTGGTTGGTCAGTATCAGGAATATCAGATGCTTCATATGGATATGTTGTTGGTGGTGGTTATGCTGGATCTACGTATATACAACGCATAGATTTTTCAAATGATAATGCGACACCATCACCAAAGAGTAATTTAACTACAGCTAGAGCTGAACATGGCACCAATGGTAATACTAGTTATGCTTGGATTACAGGTGGACCACAACCAGGTAAGTCATCAGTAGAAAGAATTGACTACTCAAATGATACAGCATCACCATCACCAAGAGGTAATATAACCGCTGCTAGATATAATTTTGGTGGAACAGGCAATCCAAACTATGGTTACTTTGCTGGTGGAGGTCCTAATGCAAGAACTGACGTAGATAGAATTGATTATGGCAATGATACAGCAACAGCTGTTCTTAAAGGTCCTTTAAATCAATTCACAAGTGCATATGATGGTTTAAGTTCTCGAAATCGTGGACAATCAATATCATCACCAAATCCTCCAGTGTATATCCCAAGAATTAGATGGGTTGATAGTGCTCCTGAAGTATCTCCATCATCTCTTGCTCCTGCGTTTGGTTATTTTCATGGTGGTGAACCTGGATACACTAAAACAAGAGTAGATCGAATTGATTTTTCGAATGATACAGATACTTTGACTGCGAGAGGTCCTTTATCAAGAGGTAGATCTTACACAGCAGCACACAGTAATAAAGATTTTGGATATTGGTCTGGTGGTTATGATGTCAATATCTGGCCAAGAGAAATGTCAAATGTAGATCGTATTGATTATTCAAATGATAGTGCAACAACATCACCAAAAGGTCCTATTTCATATGCAAGATATTATCTTGGAGGAACAGGTAATGCATCTTATGCATACATTGGTGGTGGTGTTCCTCATGGTAGTGCTACAAGTTATATGGATCGAATTGATTATAGTAATGATACAGCAACAGCAGTACAAAAGGGTGCTTTATCACTCCTTATAAAAAAACAGGGAGTAGCGGGTAATCAATCTTTCGGATATTTTAGTGCTGGAACTAATGGTTCTTCTTATTTTACCACAGTAAACCGTGTTGATTATTCAAATGATACCGCAACAGCAGCAGTTAAAGGACCATTAAATGTTGCTAGACAATCATCTGCAGGAACTGGTAATGCGTCCTTTGGATATTTTTCGGGAGGAGATAGTCCTTCTATTGAAAGTAATAATTCTTCTTACGTAGATCGAATTGATTATAGTAATGATACTACAACAGCATCTGCAAGAGGTACCTTATCTGTTGGAACAAATAGTGCTGGAGCAACAGGTAATCCTGCCTTTGGATATGTGGGAGGAGGTGATACTGGTAGCGAATCAGCTATAGATCGTATTGATTATAGCAATGATACTGCCACAGCATTATCAAGAACTACATTGGGTTCTACAAATAGAGATAATAGAGCTGTAAGTGGTCAGGAAAATGGACTACTACCAACAGCAGCACTCTTAGCACCAGTTCAACCACCATTCCCATATCCAGAACAATTATATAATCCTGCATCTAATAAACAGTATGGATATGTTGGTGGTGGTTCATCTGGTCCTAAATCATCAGTAGATCGTATTACATTTGCAAATGATACTGCGACAGCAACACCAAAAGGTTCCCTCACAGCTACCAAATATAGACGTTCAGGAACGGGAAATTTAAATTATGGATACATTGGTGCTGGTAGACCTGGTCCAATATCAGTAGTAGATAGAATAGATTACACTAACGATACAGCAACAGCAACAGCAAAAGGTCCTCTAAGTCAAGCAAGAGCAGGTGCTGCAGCAGTTGGAAATGCTAATTATGGATATTGGTTTGGTGGTAATCAACCTGGTTATACTACCAGAGTGGATCGTCTTGATTTTGCGAGTGATTCTTCAACAGCAGTTACAAAAGGTTCTCTTACAGCAACAAGAGGATATGGTTCCGCAGTTGGAAATCAAAATTATGGATATCATTGTGGTGGATCTGATGGTAATCCAAAATCAAATATAGACAGAGTGGATTATTCTAATGATACACCAACAATGTCACCAAAAGGTCAATTGTCATTTTCACAATCCTCTGATATGGCAGATTTCAGTAACTCTAATTACGGTTGGCTCGCAGGAAGATCACCTGGTCCTTCAAGATCCATTGTAGATAGAGTAGATTTTTCAAATGATACTGGAACAACCCCCGCAAGAGGACCCTTAACAGAAAACAGAGCAAGAGCCACTGGAACTGGCGATTCTAATTATGGTTATGCTTGTGGTGGAATGCCTGAATTTAGTAGGGTGTCAATAGTAGAAAGAGTAGATTATTCAAATGATACAGCAACAGCATCACCAAAAGGTAATTTAACTAGCACTAGGGCAGACGCTGGTGGAGTAAGTGCTGGTGATAATGGGTTATGATGCATTATCTTAAAATTATGCTATAATAAGTAAAACGTTTATTTTTTTATGAGTTTGATGATTGCCCTCCCCTGTCATGGAGGGATTGTAACTGAAAAAACAACGATGAGTTTATTCAGACTCGGTAAACTTTTAGCGAGAAGTAATATACCTCACGGTCTTTTAACACAGGCAAATTCTTCTTTGATTACTCAAGGTAGGTCGAAGTGTGTTAATTTTTTTATCAATAATACTGACCACGAATATCTTTTCTTTTTAGATAGTGATATTGGATTTGATGAGTATGATGTGTTAAAGTTAATCAACCATGAAGTTGATATTGTTTCTGGTGCTTATCCAATGAAAACAATTCCAATTCGATATTGTATTAATGTTGTTCAACCAGAAAAAAGAAAGGGAGACCTCTTAAAGATTGAAGGAAATGGAATGGGATTTACTTTGATTCATCGAAATGTATTTCTTCAAATGGCACAGAAGTTTCCAGATTTAAAATACACTCCACCGAAGGATGATAGTAATGT
>Ga0163109_10003225_pt1 | contig 12489 bp, 14 predicted proteins | sample CRUFie1St13metaG_FD_108704 | JGI IMG/M metagenome (GOLD analysis project Ga0163109, IMG submission 108704) | Marine microbial communities from the Costa Rica Dome - CRUD Field 142mm St13 metaG | ecosystem: Environmental > Aquatic > Marine > Oceanic > Photic zone | place: Costa Rica: the Eastern... | reverse complement strand
TAATATTTTGATATAATTGAATATATCTATCTGACGTTGCAACCGGAACGCCACATTGGCCAATTCTTTGCCGACCGTTGAAGGGGTCGCTGGCTGCCCATGGGTACGTGACAGCATCGGTTGGCTCGCAAATTCACTAGCGAGCACCTTCAGCGAGTCAACCGTGGCTTGCATGTGCGGAATCAAGACCGACTCTCGCGCGTAGGCAAGCATGAGCCCGTAGGCCAGGTTGTTGATATCTTCTGAAGTACAGGCGAAATGGACAAATTCGAGGTACTCGTCAAAGCCACCCAAAATCTCAAGCTTTTGTTTAATAAAATACTCTATCGCTTTGACATCATGGTTGGTTTTGCTCTCTATTTCTTTGATCTCAAGGGCGTCCTCGAGACTGAAATCGAGAAAAAGCCCATTCAGTGTAGCAATTTGGGCATCAGATAGAGGCTTCAGCTCCACTATCCCCGGGTGAGAAGCCAGCGTTTCTAGCCATTTCACCTCCACTTCAACCCGGTACCGCATAAGCCCGTATTCGCTACAAATTTCAGCGAGTGATCGGCATTTTTGCGCGTAGCGGCCATCCAAAGGTGAAATTGAAGTAATAGCCGTAAGTAATTGTTCTGTCATACTTAAACTGATCCTTTTGAGCTAATTTTCAAGCATCGAAGTCGCAATACGATTGATCCGGCCACGCAATACGAACAAATGCCATGGCCGGCCTCCTATCTGGTGCCACAGCACGGCAAACCGAATACCGGCTAAAAGTAGGGCGCGTATCCGATTGGCGATTCTCTCGTCCTGCAGATGTTCAACTTTCCCCTGTACCTGGATGCGGAAGGGAAGCGTGCTTATTGTATCCTGATACAGGGTCGCCAGCGCCTCAAAACTGCGCTCAGTCTCATGCAACCCAACGGGCTCAGCAGATGTTTGCCTATGTGGGTCTGAATACGGAGCAGAAAGTGGGCTGATTGACTGAAGCCTCCTGCCAAGCCTCGACTGCATGTCGGTATCCGCCATCAGCTTCGTTTGCAGCAACAACAGGTTTCTTGTGTAGCGCAGGACTTCATCGGTTTCTACGGAGCGGCGTTGTCGCGCCCGCACTGTGAGCCATTCCAGACCGGGTCGGGCCAAGCGAAGATCCGGGAAGATGGTGTTGAAAGAAGGGGCGTTCAGTGCGAAGAGCGGGTCGATCAATGCTTTTATTGCGGGAAAGGGTGCACTGCCCGTTTGGGCCAGTGCGCGAACCAGTTGCGCCGACTGCATGACAGCAGAGGTCAAGGTTTGTAATTGCGGGCTCTGTAAGCTGTCAGCGCTCATAGGAGTCCACTACAGCGCCGCCGAGACAGCGTTCACCGTCATAGAATACGACGTATTGCCCCGGCGTCACCGCCCGCTGAGGCGCGTCAAATAAGACTTTCAGTTTGCCGGCCGTATCCTGGCTGACGTGGCACGGCTGATCTGGCTGTCTGTATCGTAATTTTGCGTGACAGCGAAACGGAAAATCCGGGCCCTGCTGATCTATCCAGGCGCCTTCTAAAGCCGTGACGCTTCTTGAATAAAGTGCATTATTTTCATTGCTTTGCGCCACGATTAGCAGGTTATTTCTTAAGTCTTTAGCGACGACATACCAGGGCTCTTCGGCGCAACCTGCCCGGCCACCTATGCCCAGGCCCTGCCGTTGCCCCAGTGTGTAGTACATCAAACCACCGTGTTCTCCCAGAAACTCACCGTTCAGGCTTTCGATCCGCCCGGGTTGGGCCGGCAAATAGGTGCTCAGAAAATCCTTAAACTTGCGCTCGCCGATGAAACATATGCCGGTGCTGTCTTTTTTCCTGGAGGTGGCTAACTGCAAGTCAGCAGCAATCCTCCTGACTTCTGATTTTTCTAAATTACCGATTGGAAACAGAGTATTACCTACATTTTCTTCAGTGATTTCGCAGAGGAAATACGTCTGATCTTTATTCACATCGACGCCTTTATGCAAATAACTTCGACTGCCCTCATCGACACGCTGGACGTAATGACCGGTCGCTATACAGTCGGCCCCCAGAGAGTGCGCATAGTCCAGAAAAGCCTTGAATTTGATCTCCCTGTTACAGAGCACGTCAGGATTAGGGGTTCTTCCAGAGCGATATTCAGCAAGAAAATGCTCAAAAACGTTGTCCCAGTACTCCGCCGCAAAATTGGCGGTCAGCAGCTCAATGCCTAGGCTGTCACAGACCGATTGCGCGTCGGCCAGATCAGCCTGTGCGGTACAGTATTCGGTACCGTCGTCCTCTTCCCAGTTTTTCATGAACAGTCCGCTCACTTCATGACCCGCCTGTTGCAGAAGATAGGCTGAGACGGAAGAATCAACACCGCCGGACATGCCAACAATGACTTTTTTCGGGGTTTCGCTTGACCCGGACGCGCTCAAGGTGGGCGTGATCACTTGATCAGCTCCAGTGAATAAGTCTGTCCGGCCTCATGATCAGCCAGCGCCTGCAGGACAAGTGGACTGCGAAGCTGATTCCGCATGGCTTTGAGCTCATCATGGCTGAGCCAAAGCGCCTGAACAATGTCCGAATCTGGTGGCGTCACAGCAGTCTGCTTCTCAGGCGTTGCAAGAAAACAGTGGCGTAAGTAATGAATTCCATTCGCTTTATGTACATGAGAATAAATACCAATGAGGCATTCGACCCGTACCTGCCAGCCCGTTTCCTCGAAAGTTTCACGAACCGCGGCGGCAATCAGGCCTTCCCCGACTTCAACATGGCCGGCGGGTTGGTTGTAAACCAGAGATTCACCGGATTTTTCCTGCACCATGAGAAAGCGTCCTTGCTGAGGGACGACGGTGGCGACTGTGGTGTGGGGATAATGGTTCATGGCTTGCAATTAAATGTTATCAATGTTGGGGGAGCACTGGCCAATGTAACTTGAAAAGCGGCTTCTGCTAGGCAGCAGAAAAAGAGATACTTAGCGTAGATTTTCAGGAAGCACGATTTCATGAGCAAATCATTTACGCACTTAGACGCCGACGGCCAGGCGCATATGGTCGATGTCGGTGGCAAGGCGAGCACGGAACGGGTCGCCAGAGCACAGGCACGGGTGTTTATGAACGCCGAAACACTGGCGATGATTGACGATGGGAGCCACAAAAAAGGGGATGTGTTGAGCGTTGCCAGAATCGCCGGAATACAGGCTGCCAAGCAGTGCAGCCATCTCATACCGCTGTGTCATCCGCTCATGTTGACCTCGGTCACGGTGGATCTTGCGCTCGATGCTGAGTCCGGCTGTGTGACCATCGAGGCCACTTGCCGATTGTCCGGCCAAACTGGTGTAGAAATGGAAGCGCTCACAGCGGCGAGTGTCAGCGCCCTCACGGTTTATGACATGTGCAAGGCAGTTGATAAAGAGATGGTGATCAATGATGTCACCTTACTGGAGAAGTCAGGTGGGCGCAGTGGACATTACACGCGTGCGGTGTAGATCAGCGAAATGATTACTGTACTCTATTTTGCGAGCATCAGAGAGCATATTGGCAGAGGAGAGGACCGGCTTGAGGCCGCCGACGACCTGACAACTGTGGCGGCTTTAATCAGACATTTAAGCGAGACAGATTCGTCATTTAACGAATTATATCAAGGCCCTAACCCGCCGCTTATATCGGTAAATCAAGTATTTGCTGAAATTTCTTCACCTATTGCTGATGGTGATGAGATCGGCTTTTTTCCACCCATGACGGGAGGCTAGCTATGATCTCTGTGCAAACCGAAGACTTTAACATAGAAGCAGAATATACAGCCTTGCGTCATCAGGCTGGTGATGCGGGTGCTATTGTCTCGTTCACTGGCTTGGTCAGGGAACTTTACGGCGCAGAGAGCGATGATTCTGTCGGCTCCGATAAAACTCAGCGCTTGTTTCTAGAGCATTATCCCGGCATGACGGAAAAACAGCTGGAGGCTATCTCGCAGCAAGCTTCGGAGCGGTGGCCGCTTCTGGGAGTTCGTATCATCCATCGGATCGGAGAGCTCTACCCGGGGGACCAGATAGTTCTGGTCGTCACGGCCAGCAGGCACCGGCAGGCGGCATTCGAGTCGGCTGACTTCATCATGGATTTTCTCAAAAGCCGAGCGCCTTTCTGGAAAAAACAAACCGGCCTGTCCGAAACTCGCTGGATCGAGAGCCGCGGAAGCGATATCGATGCACTCAAGAAATGGCAGGAATAGGGTGCGTTTGGCTCATTCCGGCGGAGTTGTTGAAATCCATTGTCCGGGCTGTAAACCTTCGAGGCGCCAATTTGCAATCTGCACCCGAACGAGCCTGAGGGTAGGATACCCGACCGCGGCTGTCATGCGACGAATCTGACGATTTCGACCCTCCTGTATGGTCAGGCTCAACCAGGAGGTAGGCACAGTCTGTCGAACTCTAATCGGCGGCACACGCGGCCACAAATCGGGCGCCTCAATGCGTGTCGCTGATGCGGGCCGGGTCCTGCCATCTTTCAATATCACGCCCTCACAGAGTCGCTTCAAAGCCTCATTCGAGATATCTCTTTCAACTTGAACTAAGTAGTATTTCTTCTTGTGGTATCTAGGATTAGAGAGTCGCTGCTGAAGCTTTCCATCGTCTGTAAGCAGGAGGAGGCCTTCAGAATCGCGGTCTAACCTGCCAGCAGGGTAAACACCTCGCTGATCAATATAATCAGCGAGGCACGGATGACCGGCGTCGGGGCTAAATTGAGAAAGCACCCCAAACGGTTTGTTGAATATAATAAGCCGAGCCATAGAACCAGCTCGCGAAAAGCAATGCCCTTGGACCGGTCAGCAAATACGACCTTGCAGACTGGGTGGCTTCCGCGCTAGGCAGTCGCTTCTTCCAGCTCTTCGGCCGGCTCATTAGCGAGTTCAGATGTAGGTGGTTCTACCAACTCCGCCTCACCGACGCTGTCCGACAGTACCACATGATCGTCACTTGCAGACTTGACTGCTCGGATGTTTGCCGCATGTAGGCCTTTCGGGCCATCCACTGCATCAAAAGTGACCAACTGACCTGCTTTTAGGGTCTTGTAGCCATCCATATTGATCGCAGAGTAGTGTGCGAACAAGTCCGCACCGCCGTCGTCTGGCAGTATGAATCCAAACCCTTTTGCATTGTTGAACCATTTAACTTGCCCGGTACTCATATCCTGCTCCGTGCTTATCGTTTTCTGACTTTTATTTTGTTATCCCCTAGAGAGAACGAACTTCTCTAAGGTGTATGTTTAACCCAATCGCAATGCCATGTCAAAGGCGCGTATGTTCAGTAGCGGTACATCTAATCGCGACATATAAGCGTATCGTTACCATGTCTGGCATTTTTCGGTGCGACCGCCTAGGCATTACAAGCAGCCCTTTTCAAGGCGGTCCATCTGGCAGACAATGCGTTCCTGCTTTGCTGAAGCAGTTTCCGAAAACGCAACAGTGCAATCCAGAGGTTCTCGTGCTAATTCCAGCGAGATTTAAACAGTCGTCCAAACAGCCTACCGATTCCGGCGGTAGCGATGCCAGCGACGACCATGATGTTGGCTATGCCGCGACCACTGAAAAGCCGAAGCTTAAAAAACCCCCTCTGTACAAAGTTATTCTGGTTAACGATGACTATACACCAATGGACTTCGTCGTTGATGTATTGCGCTCGTTCTTTGGGATGAACGTCGAAAAAGCGACTCAGATTATGCTTAAGGTTCATACTGAGGGAAAAGGTGTCTGTGGCGTCTACAGCAAAGACGTCGCCGAGACAAAAGCATCACAGGTCAATGACTACTCAAGAGAGTGTGAGCAGCCTTTACTTTGCTCAGTTGAAGTCGACCGGTGAAGCGAACCACTATTGATAATTGGAAGCTCTATGCTCAGTAAAGACTTAGAAACTACGCTCAACAATGCATTCAAAGGTGCGAGGGACAAGCGTCATGAATTCATGACGGTTGAGCATCTTCTATTGGCTCTTCTCGACAACGAGATCGCCACAAGTGTGCTTTCAGCTTGTGACTGTGATCTGCCCAAACTTCGAAGCGAACTCGCTGAATTTGTTGATTCGACAACACCCCTTATTCCCGAGAGCGAGGCAAGCCGGGAAACACAACCAACACTCGGTTTTCAGCGTGTGCTGCAGCGTGCAGTCTTCCACGTTCAGTCCTCGGGGAAGCGAGAGGTCACAGGGGCTAACGTACTGGTCGCGATCTTTTCCGAGCAGGAGAGCCAGGCGGTGTACTTCTTGAAGCAGCAAGAAATCGCCCGAATTGATGTCGTCAACTACATCACGCACGGTATATCCAAAATAGCCGGTGAGGGCGAGACAAGTGAGCCAGGTACTGAGCGGCAGGAGGAAGCTGAATCTGCAGAAAATCGAATCAGCCCTCTCGAAAGCTTTGCCACTAACCTGAACAGCGAAGCAGAAGCTGGAAGAATTGACCCGTTGATTGGCAGGTTTGAAGAAGTAACCCGCGTCGTTCAGATCCTTTCCAGACGGCGTAAAAACAACCCACTGCTCGTTGGAGAGTCTGGCGTAGGTAAAACAGCCGTAGCAGAAGGACTGGCGAGACTTATCGTAGAACAGCAGGTCCCCGATGTCTTGTCGGATAGTGTGATCTATTCTCTCGATCTAGGTGCGTTGCTTGCTGGTACTAAATATCGCGGGGACTTCGAAAAGCGCTTTAAGGCACTGCTTGGAGAGCTGAAAAAAGACAAAAATGCTGTCCTGTTCATCGATGAAATTCACACAATTATCGGCGCTGGTGCCGCATCCGGCGGGGTCATGGATGCCTCAAATTTGCTCAAGCCAGCACTAACTTCTGGTCAGCTCCGCTGTGTTGGCTCCACAACCTATCAGGAATATCGGGGCATTTTTGACAAGGACAGGGCGCTATCTCGCCGATTTCAGAAAATTGACGTTGAAGAGCCTGATGTCGAAACTACCTACAAAATTTTGAAAGGATTGAAACCGAGATTCGAGGAACACCATAAACTTCGATACAGCGACAGTTCACTCAAAGCCGCCTCAGAATTAGCCGGTCGCTATATCAATGATCGCTACATGCCTGACAAGGCAATCGACGTCGTTGATGAAGCTGGTGCCTACCAGCAGTTGCAACCCACGAATAAAAGGAAAAAACTTATCCAGGTAGCCGACATGGAAAAGGTAGTTGCCAGTATTGCTCGGATTCCGCCTAAGCATGTCTCGAGTTCTGACGTTGCAGCCTTAAAGAATTTAGAAGGCAATTTAAAGATGGTGGTCTTCGGTCAGAATGAAGCAATCGACTCGCTTGCGACAGCGATCAAACTGTCTCGGGCGGGCTTGAACGAGCAAGACAAGCCGATCGGGTCATTCCTGTTTTCCGGACCGACTGGTGTCGGTAAGACTGAGGTCAGTCGTCAGCTCGCAAAGATTATGGGTATAGAGCTGTTGCGATTTGATATGTCCGAATACATGGAGCGCCATACAGTGTCCCGTTTAATCGGTGCCCCGCCAGGGTATGTCGGGTTTGATCAAGGAGGGCTTCTCACCGAAGCGGTGACCAAGAACCCGCATTGCGTTCTGCTGCTTGACGAAATAGAGAAAGCTCATCCAGATGTATTTAACTTGCTTTTGCAGGTGATGGATCATGGCACCTTGACTGACAACAATGGCCGTAAAGCCGACTTCCGTAATGTCATTCTCATTATGACGACTAATGCTGGTGCTCAGGAGATGGCCCGAGCGTCAATAGGCTTCACAGAACAGGATCACAGTTCAGATGGGATGGGTGTGATCAAAAAAGCCTTCACGCCAGAATTCCGCAACCGGCTCGATGGCATTATTCAGTTCGGCTCACTGTCACCTGAAACAATAAGGACCGTCGTTGATAAATTCTTGGTAGACCTTCAGGTACAACTGGATGAGAAACGCGTGGTGCTTCACGTAGAAGAGAGCGCCCGCGACTGGTTTGTCGAGCATGGCTACAGCGAGGCCATGGGAGCAAGGCCGATGGCCCGTCTTATTCAGGAGAAACTTAAGAAGGCACTGGCTGAGGACATCCTGTTTGGTCAACTCACAGAGGGGGGCGACGTTTTCGTTACCGCTGCCGACTCGATTGAGATTCGCGTAGAGGCTAATGTTAAAGGCAAGAAGCGTGCCCTTGCCGAAGAGGGGTGACAGCTCGTCACTATCGGGTGGGCCGGGCTATCTGGCCCGATAGGTGATGCGGCCCTTGGTCAGATCATAGGGCGTTAGTTCGACGCGTACCTGGTCGCCGGTAAGGATGCGAATGTAGTTTTTGCGCATCTTGCCGGAGATGTGAGCAGTCACGACATGTCCATTCTCCAGTTTGACTCTGAACATGGTGTTAGGAAGCGTATCTACCACTTCGCCTTCCATTTCAATTTGATCTTCTTTTGCCATAGGTCACTCAAGTCACTCTGAAAGTCGCGCATTGTGCCGGAATTTATCGTTTGACGCAAAAGCTATTGGTTGCGTCTGGAGAAACACAGTCAGGTAACCTTAGTCCAGTGTCCGTTTATCAGAAACTCCATCGGTCTGAACTTGCTTTTGTATTCCATCTTATCGCAGCCCTTGATCCAGTATCCCAAGTACAGGTGAGGCAATTCCAATTCCCGACATTTATTGATTTGCCAAAGAATGACAAAGTTCCCCAACGATCTTTGAGGCAAATCCGGCTCAAAAAATGTGTAGACCGCAGACAAGCCCTGCTCCAAAAAATCAACCACACTGACGGCTATTAGCCTCTTACGCTCGTAAAATAAGAAAAAATGCGTATCGACGGTCTTTGTTTTGATAAACGCTTCGAATTGCTCATCTGTTGCCGGGAACATATCACCGCCCTGATGCCGCCTGTCAATATACCGGCGATACAGATCGAAAGCCGCCACGCTGTTTAAATCAGCTTGTTCAACAACAGATAGGTCTTCATTCCGTTTGATGATGCGTCGCTGACCGCGGGAAAACTTCATATCGCTAACGGACACTCGACAGGAGATGCAGGCTGAACAGCGGTCGCAATCGGGTCGATATAAGTGCGCGCCACTTCGCCGGTAACCCAATTGACTCAGTTTGCTATTGAGCCGTTTATCGATGATCAAGTCAGGATCGACGAAAACTGTCGCTGCTTCTTCTGATTCTTTATAGCTACACGGGTGCAGTGAGGTTCGGAACAACCGGATCGAGCTGATAGGTCTCTTATTAGACTGCATACTCAGCTCGTGTTTTCTATAGGGTTGTTTGGCGATGTTCTCCAGGGTCCGGGCTGTTCTTCACGGGAAAGAAGGGCGGTCAGCGTTTCTTCGAAGTCACGGCGTGAAAGTGCCTCTGCACCCATAGAAACCAAGTGATCGGAATGAACCTGACAGTCAATCAAGCCGTATCCCCGAGCCTCAAGTTGCCGCGAAAGGGCCACCAGTGCCAGTTTCGAAGCATTTGGCTGCGCACTAAACATAGACTCGCCAAAGAATGCCTTGCCGAGAGCAAGGCCGTAAAGCCCACCTACTAAAGACTCGTCGTGCCATACCTCAATGGAATGTGCGTGACCGAGTTTGTGGAGATTGACATAAGCCGCTTTCATTTCGGAAGTGATCCACGTAGCGTGTTCTCGCCCCCCTGAGTTTTGGCAGGCTTCTATAACAGACATAAATGCTGTATCGAAGGAAATCCGGTAGATCTGTTTTCGAATCAACTTTCTGAGGCTGCGTGAGACGACGACGCGGCCGGGTTCCAAGACCAGCCTCGGGTCGGGGGCCCACCAGAGCACCGGTTGACCCTGTTCATACCAGGGAAATATTCCTTCACTGTATGCTGCAAGTAGCCAGTCGGCATCCAGTGAGCCGCCAGCGGCCAGCAATCCATTGGGATCTGCCAACGCCCGTGAAGTACATGGGAAAACGGGCGCATCCATCGGATCTAACCAAGGTAATGGCATGACGAAAACTAGTCGTCGAGGAATTTCTCGGCGTCCAATGCCGCCATGCAGCCGAACCCGGCGCTGGTCACGGCTTGACGGTAGATCTGGTCCGCGATATCCCCGGCGGCGAATACGCCGGGGATACTCGTTTGAGTAGCCATGCCGTCTAGCCCGGTATTGACCACCAAGTATCCGTTCTTCATGTCCAGATGGCCTTTGAAGATGTCAGAGTTTGGGACATGCCCAATGGCGATAAAAACGCCGTCTACGGTTAATTCGACCGGTTCTGTGCTGGTGACGTGGCGTATTCGAGCACCCGTTACCCCCATGTCGTCTCCAAGCACTTCCTCCAGTACATGATTCCACTGTATCGACACCTTGCCTTCTTCTTCCCGCTCGAACAGTTTCTTCTGCAAGATCTTTTCGGCGCGCAGTGAATCCCGACGATGTACCAGGGTTACATGAGAGCAGATATTCGACAGATAGAGCGCCTCTTCAACAGCGGTATTGCCACCACCAATAACAGCTACCGGTTTGTTACGATAGAAGAAGCCATCACAGGTCGCGCAGGCACTGACGCCTTTTCCCATAAATGCCTGCTCTGAATCGAGCCCCAGATACTGAGCAGAAGCACCCGTCGCTATGATCAGCGCGTCGCAGCTGTAGCGGGCACTGTCCCCCTCCAGCAGGAACGGGCGTTGCTTCAGGTCTACTGAGTTTATATGATCTAAAATAATATCCGTATCAAAGCGTTCAGCATGGTTCTTCATTCGAAGCATTAAGTCTGGCCCTTGCAACCCTGTGACATCGCCCGGCCAGTTGTCGACATCTGTCGTGGTGGTTAACTGACCGCCCTGAATCAGGCCGGTGATGAGAACCGGATCGAGGTTCGCACGCGCTGCGTAAACCGCGGCAGTATAGCCAGCTGGGCCAGATCCAAGAATGATTAGGCGATGGTGTTGATAGTCAGTCATTGGCTCATTCCTATGGCTCAGCTTTGAGTTAACTAATGGGACATCTAAGGCCTATCTTACCCTCAGGAGGCACATAGGCACTAGCAGGATACTCGCTGCAGGCAAAAAATGTTTGGATAATAGAATAACAGCTCTGGCCCCTTAACTATCTGGCACTGTTGCACGATATATACTTGTGACACGCGCCATTGCTAGCTGCCCTGAGCGCCAAAGCCGTAGGGTTTGAGAAGCAGGGAGCCTGCGACCTTTTCAGGATTCCAAAAAGCTTAAAATATATTTTCTATCACATTGATTTAACTTAATATTGCCGTGCAGAAAGCAAAGTCCAATGACGAAGTCCGAACCCTCATGCAGCGCTTAACTCGTGAGGGGACTCTGATAGTATACTTTTTGTTGGCGCTGTATCTCACGATCGCGCTGCTCAGTTACTCAGCCTCTGACCCAGGTTTCACGACTACGGGCTCTACTGTGGAAGTCGCAAACGCCGTTGGGGTTTACGGGGCTTGGATGGCTGATGCGTTGCTTCATGTCTTCGGCTACCTCGCTTTTGGTTTTCCCATCTTGCTCGCTTACAAGGTATATACGTCCTTTCGCGAAGAGCAACTCAGAGCGGAATACTCCTGGGCCATGTTCGGCTTCAGAGCACTGGGCTACTCTCTGTTGTTTCTGGCTTCATGCGGTCTGGCAACCATCCATTTCAACGTGCCGGAGGATGTTCCCTACATTGCCGGAGGCGTCTTGGGTTCGGTTGTTGTTGACCTCAGCCTGCCTCTTTTTGCCAACCTGGGCAGCACCTTGCTCCTCCTCGCGATATTTCTGTTCGGTCTGACAATTTCGGCCTCAATCTCCTGGCTGAATGTGATCGATAAACTTGGGGCGTGGACGCTGGGAACAATCAGTCTACTCACTGCGAAGGGGCAGAAATGGCTTGAAGAGCGCAAGCAGACACTTGCAACCAAGGCGCGACTGGAATCCCGGAAGAAATTCTTGGACATACATATCGAGAAAGAGAAAAAACGGGTCCCTCCCACGATAAAGGAACCTCCGCGTAAAAAGGCGGCCAAGAGTACGAGAGTTGAGAAAGAGCGGCAGGGCACTTTATTTGAGACGTCATCTGTGAAGGAACTGCCCGCAATCAGCCTCCTTGATGCCTGGCAGGAAATCCATGAATCTGGTTTTTCCAAAGAATCTTTGGAGGCCATGTCCAAGCTTTTGGAGTTAAAACTCGGCGACTTCGGTATTGAAATCGAAGTAACCGCGGTCAATCCAGGCCCGGTGATCACCCGGTTTGAGGTTCAGCCTGCACCGGGCGTGAAGGTCAGTCGGATCACAAACCTAGCTAAGGATCTGGCCCGGTCATTAGCAGTAGTCTCCGTCAGAGTCGTGGAAGTAATCCCCGGCAAGACCGTGATCGGCATCGAAATTCCCAACGAAAAACGCGAGATAATTCAATTAAGCCAAGTTCTCAGTTCTCCTGAGTTCGACCGGGCAGGTTCGGCGCTCAGTATGGCTCTGGGTCACGATATAGTCGGCAAGCCCGTCATTGTCGATCTCGCAAAAATGCCCCATCTTCTGGTGGCCGGTACGACTGGGTCTGGCAAATCCGTTGGT
>Ga0163109_10003224_pt1 | contig 12490 bp, 13 predicted proteins | sample CRUFie1St13metaG_FD_108704 | JGI IMG/M metagenome (GOLD analysis project Ga0163109, IMG submission 108704) | Marine microbial communities from the Costa Rica Dome - CRUD Field 142mm St13 metaG | ecosystem: Environmental > Aquatic > Marine > Oceanic > Photic zone | place: Costa Rica: the Eastern... | reverse complement strand
TTATTAAAAACATATTCACATAAATTTCTAACCGAATGAGTTTCTCCTGTAGAAATTATAAAATCTTCGGGTTCTTTATGATTTATAATCATATTCATCGCCCTAACATAATCTTTTGAATGACCCCAGTCTCTGTATGAATCTAAATTTCCAAGCTCTAGTTTATCTCTAATTCCTTTTTTTATTTCAACTGCTGTTTTAACAACCTTGTTTGTTACAAAGTTAGAGCCTCTACGTGGAGATTCGTGATTAAATAAAATACCGTTGCAGGCGTGTAACCCATATGCTGCCCTATAATGTCTTACTAGGTTGAAGCCCATAACTTTAGCGCAACCATAGGGACTAACAGGGGTCATAGGGGTAGTTAATCTTTGGGAGCCATCATCATCAACAGAATTTCCAAACATTTCTGATGAACTAGCTTGATAAAATTTAGCTGTTGGACAAGTATTTTTATAAACTTCCAAAATATTTAATACACCAAGAGCATTTGTCTGAATAGTAAATGATGGAATATCAAAACTGATTCTTACATGACTCATAGCTGCTAAGTTATAAATTTCATCGGGGTTTACTTCAGAAACTATTCTCTGTAAAGACGGATAATCTAATAAATCTCCATAGTGACAGACAACCTTATCATTAATTCCTTGGAGTCTGGCATCCTGATTTTCCGCAACTGAATGTCTTCTGATAATTCCGTGGACTTCGTAGCCTTTTGATAAAAGAAACTCAGTTAAATAACTTCCATCCTGTCCAGATATTCCTGTAATTAAAGCTTTTTTCTTCATTATATTTCCTTAAAAACGTCCATGTTTGTTAAGTCAGGCCAGTCCTTAACACTCCACTCTTTAGGCTTCGTGGTAATTGCAAGAGGCAACTTTTTTAACCCAAGTTTTGCAGTTTCGGGAGTCATATAATAATGAAGCCCGAACGTATCAATATTTTGTTCTGACCATGGAACGTCGTTTTGTTCTCTTCCATCATAACTCATTTTCTTCAAAACTTTAAATGATTTTTCGTCGTCTGTTAATATAACTCCGCCGCGACCGAGACTTAAATGTTTTTTATATTGAAAACTTACGCACATAAGAGTATTGGAAACATAACTATTTTTTCTCCATAACACTGCTGCATCTATAATATTTGTAGTCCCTAAATAATAATATTCTTTCCAGTCCTCTTCTCGCCACTCGAAAGAAATATTTAATTTTTTTGCTAAAAACGGAACAGAGATATAAGTTCTTTTTGGTACGCTATAATGTTTAATATTTTTATATCTCAAGCATAACTCTAAACCATGTGTGCAACAATCAACTGCAACCGCATATGGAGCACCAAAGAAAGAAGCTATTTGCCTCTCAAACTCTGATATTGCAGAAAAGCTCATTTTTATTTCTCTTGAGGAACCTTATCATTTGGTATAAAACATTTAACCCTAAATGTATCAGATTCATAATCACAACCACCTCGGACACCCTCACTAAAAACTACAAACTCATTTCCATCTTCTCGAATTACCAATGTGTGAAGCTCATTGGGGGGAGTTGTAACTAAATCTCCAACATTAGCAACAATCATTGAGGGTTCATCATCACTTCCAACGGGCTTGTACCAATATTCTAATGAGCCTTTTGTTATTAACATATGCTGTGTACTTTGTTTATGATAATGATTTCCTCTCATCACGTTAGGTTCAGAGTGTATAATTGCAACATGATCAATATTGTTTTTATAGAAAATATCGTTTATTTTACCTCTATGATCTTCAAAAGCCTCTAACGGGTCTGCTGGGGTTTTCCAAACATTTCTTATAATCATTTAAATCTCCTGTGGGAATATAAATTCTACATTACTATTAATTTCTTTTATCTTCTCTGTTAATATCGAGGATATATTCCAAGATAAAACAAGTGCATAGACCTTTTCGTAATTAGCAAATATTTCATCACCAACAATAGGAATTCTTGTTAATGGCGTAAACTTTCCCTTTTTGTGCTCTGATGCATCTGTAACATATTCTAACACACTATTGTTAATATTGTAAAAGTTTAAAAAAGTATTAGCTTTGGCGGCTGCTCCAACACCAATGATGGGGGTGCCGCCTTTTTTGATACCGTAAACCTTTTCCATAAAAACGTTTTTTTGTTCCAGAAGGGAATTCATAAAATTGTCATATGTATCTTTTAGGAACAATCCCATTGATTCCTCTTTTTTAATCATATTTTGAACTTCATCTGATAATGTAAAATCACCTGAAGAAATTTTTTCACAAACAACTCTTAAAGAGCCTCCGTGATAATCTACAACACTAACATTCTTTATTCTCAGTCCGTGCCTTTTCATTAAATTATAGGAATATTTAACTGTGAAATACGTAACGTGCTCATGATAAATTTGATCAAATCTTTTATCTTTAATTGTGTGAAGCCAATAAGGTAACTCATATACAAACAATCCTTTATCTCTCAAGACGTTACTAACTCCACTTACAAAATTGTCTGGATCGTTTGCGTGATTTAATACGTTGTTTGCAACAACAACATCTACTAAACCACAATCTTCTTTTATATCTTCAGAATTTTTTAAATTAAATAACTGATTATAGGTTTTGATTCCTTTATTTGACGCTATAAGGCACATATCAGAAGAAGGATCAACTCCACGTGCATCGTGTCCAAGAGACATAAATTTTTTAGTTAGATATCCATCATTTGATCCTATCTCCAGTATTTTACAGTTTGGCGATAAAAACTTGTTTATACTTAAAGAATAATTGTCCCAATGATCTCTAGAAAACTTTGAATTAGAAGATGTATAAGAATAACTGTATAAGCTATATCTTTCTTCATCCTTAGTCTCGTGTTTTAGTCTAATTTCTCCTGATTTTTCATCAAGAATACACTGAAGAGGGTATACCGGCTCTGATAAATGATATTGTTCCTCCTTAATAAAAGTGTCTGCAAAAGGGTGCATTCCCAAGTCAATTATTGTATTCATTTTACACACTCCATATTTAAATGCATTTGTATTCCGTTTTTATCCATATGAGGAACATAAGCCAATGAATAATCGTCGTATCCCTTTGGTAAGAATTCAGAAGAATTATATTTTTTTATTTCCTTGAACCCTGAAGATTTTAAAATATGACTCAGTGAATTAAAATCGTAAACTGTTTTATGATAAACATATTCATCGTTTTTAATCTTCCACTTACCATAAAGAGGACCTAATATGCCTATGCCATCGACATTTCCATATTTGTTATATACATTAACAATTGATTCAAAGTCGGGGACAGATATTTTTAAAACACCCCCGTCTTTTAAAACTCTTTTCCATTCACCAAGGGTAGTTAATGCCTCTTCTCTATCAAAATACTCAAAAGATCCGCAAGTGTAAATTAAATCTACCGAATTACTTTCTATCATATTTAAATCTGAAATATCCGTGTTTGGGAAGTCAATATGTTCTTTGTCATCAATATCTATATGAACAAACCCCTCAAGATATCTTTCGCCGCATCCTAAATGTAATTTCAAGAAATCATCTCCTTGTCCTTTTTAACACCATAATAGGGTCCATTTTTAAATTCATAAAATATGGTATTATCCTCCAAAACTTCTAAGCCATGACCACCCCTGTAAAATACTACAACATCTCCCTTTTTTATGATTCTGTCACATAAAAAAGAATTGTCTAGGTCATAAAAAGATGCTTTTACAGAACCCTCTAAAATAATCCAAGACTCTTGAGTTATATCTGTAGTTCTAGATGTTTCTAAGTGCTTGTGAGGCTGTACAATGAATCCAGAATTCATAACTCTTCCACAGACCTGCAAGTATTCATTCTCTGGACAAACATCCACTCTCTGATCTTCTATTTCTTCTAATTTTAAAATAGAAAAAATAAGCTTATCTTCTTTTATTTTTGAAAAACAATTTTCCACTTTTAGAATACCCATGCGACAGGGGCTGTTTCTACATTATTTGAAAGTAAAACACAGGCTCTTCTTAATCCGTCAATACATCTCCAGTTTGATGACACTATAATATAATGCTCGTGAAAAGGGGGCTCAAGATACTTTTTATCTGAAGTTAAAAGAACATCGAACTCTCCTATAAGTTCATCAACTGTCATATTTTCAGCGGGTGTGCCTTTTCTAGCCCAAGTATGACCCTTACAAGATTCAAAATATTTCTCCAAGGGTCTTCTGTTTCCAGACGTGTATTTAAAGTGCGGTGTATCTTTTATCATCGTTGGTCCTATACCCCAAAGATCATCAACGATATTTTCTAATTTTATGTTTTTTATCTCATACCTATATGGACCGTATCCAGGTGGAGTGTATAATTTATTTTCCACCTTCGTTTCAAATATTTTTTTCATTTAAGACGACCCCCTTAGAGTATTTATTTTATTATAAACAAACTCCGCGACCATAAAATCAAACTCTGTATCAATATCAATTGATTCAATTTCATCTAAAACTTTGAAAGTCGGTTTTTCTGTGACAACGTTACCATATTTTATCATATCCAGTTTAGAAATTATAGATACACCATATGTTATTTGATAAATATCTGGCAAGTCTTGACTGTTAGGGGAATTTTTAATATTATAGTTCAAAGGTTTTCCATCAAGCCACATATGATGTTTTACGGGCGTGACACTTACCAAATTATCAATTCCTTCTTTCTGGAATATATTTATACAATCAAGATATGTCTCTTTGGAAATCAGGGGGCACGTCACAGGACTATACATAAAATATTCTCCATCAATGCTTTGACCTAAATTTTTAAAAAATTCAGAATTATTTGCTTTGGAGCTTGCATAGTATTGTTCTCTTTCGTGAGTTTCAACACTCATTTTTTTTGCAATATTGAGCATTTTTTCACAGTCAGAACTTACAACTATACGATCAACAAGGTTGATATTTTTGAGTTGATTTATTTTAATCTCTAGTAAACTAGAGGAGGCAAAAGGTTTTAAATTTTTATTTTTTACCCTTTCTGAGCCCTTACGGACTGGTATTACAGCTGTTATATTTTTCAATTTTAACCCTTTAATTTAAGCAAGATTTCATCCCAATTGTTTTTAAATGAAATCGCTTTATCATCAATATAATATTCTGCGCGAGGTTTTTCGTGAGTAATATCATCTACATATTCTCTTACTCCGTGCTTGATTAACCACTCCTCTACTAACTCTTTACCTGTTTTATTATTTACTAATGGTCGGTCTGGTCTTACTTTGGCACTAAAAATAATAATATTGTATTTTTTAGATAGAGACTTAATAGCATCTAAAGAACCTTCAATTGGATTTCCGTAACAAGTCCCATCATGCCACCCTTTATCAAAAGTATGCACAACTCCATCAAAATCAATTGCCAAATTGTTTAATTGCTCTTCCATACCTGGTGGGCAATGATTAGAGGATGTAGTTTTGTTTTCTACCAAATTAGACTCTACTTCAGATTCAATCCCAAGAGTTTGAAACTCCCTCATTCTAGCTTTTTTAAAAATTGATGGACATTCAAATCCAGCTGAATGTGTTAGCTGGTATGTAAGAGCCAGTGATAACACTTCAGAAGTATGATAAAGAGAAACATTCTGTGGAATAGAAATAATTCTTTCATCCAAGTCCTCTTTTGGTTGGGCAGAAATTAAAACTGTGGGTATTCCTAAATCAGCTGCATAATTAAGAGCCAAAACAGAAGATGCCGAGCTTGTTCCGGTTGTGGAACAAGAAAGACCAATTATCATACAATCTTCTAAATCAAAACCTCTTAACCTATATTCAATCCACGTTTTAAACCAGTGATGTGCATCTTTATCTCCAATGATTGAGGTTGCTGTAATACCAGAGCCGGGAGAAATTCCGTTTTTGTCGGTTAGCCGAGTGATATCAACAGCAGCGTGATCTGCAATAGCGAGGTTGCCGCCGTTTCCAAAAATAAGAATGTTTTTGGATTTTTTAAAAATTTCCTCAACCTTTTTCCAATTATCAGTTTCAACTATACTTTTAAAATTATTATCAAAATTTTCTAAATCTAACAAATTAACACCTTTAAAATAAAATTATTTACCTTATAAAGTATTTTAACATAGAAAAATGCTTTTTTTATTATTTTTTATTATTCCAGCTATCATAAAATGAGTCTTCAATGATATTGGACATGAACTCGTCTAATAATAACTTATCTCTATTTTTTAAATATAGTTTTTTAAAAAGCTGATATTGCTTGTCGGGGTCGTGATAATCCCCAGAGTCTCCCTCTGAAAATTGTTTTTTTATAAATTCAAGAGATTTTTGACCATAATCTGGATGGGTTTTTAAATATGATGTTCTATAAAAATCAATTCCGGTTATGAAAACCTTTTTTGGATTGTACAATAAGACATCTAATATAGCAATTAGTCCAGTATTAGGTCTTATTTTATTTTTCGGATCTAAACTTTTTTTTAAGTTTTTATAAAGATGACTAGATACGATTCTGTGTTTATACAAGTTTTTGTAATAATTTATGTTGTTTCTACATCGACTTTCAAAAAACCATTCTGTTTCTGGATATGAGCAAACAAGAAACTTTAATTCTTGATTTTTGTGATCGTGAAAAGAGCCATCATAATAAATAATATCTGTTCTCTTGCCTGAGTCTGATGGTTTTTCTATTTTTGCGTAATTAAGACGAACAACAGTATCGTATTTATCAATCATGTTTCCGTTATTTAATCCACTAATTGATTTTGCAGGACCTACAATAGCTACTGTTTTATCACTAATAAGATTTGAAAATTCTTCGTTAAGATCTAACATATTCCTCGTCTTTATATTATTCACTCCTCAGTAGTTTTTCGTCTTTAATAATTGGCATTATTTTTTTTGTATCTTCAAATTCTTTTAGCCAACCATATCTCTCTTCTGGATAACAATAACTGGGATCTAACATAAGAGTTGGAGGATTTTTCTTTAAGTAAGCATTCCAGTGAGATTCATCGTGCCAAATCGCTACAATTTTATTTTTACCATCAATATTAATATTGTCTCTAATTTTCTTACACGCTTCTAAGTAATTTTTCGGGGTTCCACCTTGAAAACCACCACAAAAATAACTTTGGTCTTGTGAAGGCGAAACATAAGCTGTAGAAGTTTTTCTGTTTTCAAATGTTGCACCAGATCTTTTATAAAAGCCTGGATGATATGTGGCAACAAGATCTCCAAAAGCAGCATCATCAACGATACCAACAACACTCATATCTACATCAATGTAATATATATAATCGTAGTTTTTTAACTCTTCTTCGGCTTTTAAAAAATAATGATATCTAAACAATGTGTCACCAGGAAAACCCATTCTTTTTATGTGATATTTTTTTATTTCTAATCTATCATCTGTGAATTCTTTATCACTATCTGTAAACAAAAACAAATCTACATCATGAGAAGGAAAAAAGTTTTTACTTATATAGTTCTTTGAATTTTCAAATAAATCAATATATTTTCCTGTTGCTATGTTTATTGCTGCTATTTTCATAATTACTCCTCTTCTACTGAAAGGCAATATTCATCCGATGTTAGACATTTTCCGGTTTGTAAATCAAATTTCCAATTGTGCAATGGACAAGTTAGCACTTCATCTTTTATTATACCACATTTTTCTAAGTTTACAAATTTATGAGGGCAGTATTTTTGTATTTTTTTATTTTTTCCATTTATTTTTACTAAAAATGTGTCCTCCATTTCTTTTTTAACCATATTTTCTGATATAAAAACACTTTCGGACAATTTAAACCTTTTTAAATCTAAGTTTTTAAACATAGTGAATAGGAACTCATTAAATACGTCGTCTTGTCTAGAGCACTTAAATCTCATACTCAAAAAATATTCGTCAAAATCAATTTGTGGTTGATTGATTAGATAATTTACTATTTCAGCATCAAATGTAAAAGAATATTTATATTCTTGATCCGTATATTTTTTAAAACAATCGCTCTCGTCTAATTTAAAATCTATTATCCAACTAGAATGATCTTTAAATATAATTAAAAAAGGAAAACTGATCTTATGAATAAAAACTTTTGAGTTCTTTTTTATGTCTATTATCAAAGAAGAAAATTTATCAATTAAGTTTGTTATATCTTGTTTTGGAACATATTTCTCTAATAACAACCCCTTTTGTTTTTTTTCTTCTCTCATCTGCAACACTGTTTCATAAAAATTGTCGTATATCTTGTTTCGTTTTTTAATATCTGTTTTGTTAAATATTTGACTATCAGTTATATCAATTACAGATCCGGGTATAACAAAAAAAGAAGATAGATTGTTTTGATTTAAATAACTGTTTATTTCATCATGTAAGGGAAATGGATTAAAATCCATTTTTCTTGTTTCGTCCCAGAAGTTAAACTTATTATGTAAAAATAAAGGTGGACCTGCATTTGGAACGATATATTTTGGCTTTATACATTTACCATACTCGACAGCTCTATTTAATACATTACGTTTTTTAATTTTACATTTTTCCATCATCTTTTCTAATGGATAATCATAAACACAAGGCCACCAAATAGCACTGGAGCACTGCATTAATAGAAGGTCTACATTTTTAGAATATTTTTTTATTTTTTCAAAACTAGGATGGCAATCATTTAGATTTATTATTTTTCCTTTACCGGAGTCGAGTATTATGGCTGAATCTCTATCGTTGAAGCCATCCTCTACAATCAAATTAATTTTAATTCCCTTTATCTCTATATTGTCTTCTTCGGATAGCTCTGATATATTCGTAAATCCAATTTTTATTAAGGTATTTTTTAATACTTTATCTCTAAATCTTGGAATTAAAATTTTTGTTTTTTTATCTATCTTATTTAAAGTCCACTCGTCACAATGATCCTTATGGGCGTGTGATATATATAAGAAATCTAAATCTGAGAATAAATCATCTGATATCAGACTTGAATTGTCTGGAAACTGGTGCCAAGAATTCAGGAAAGTGCCATATGGATTAAACCACGGGTCAAACATAGCCTTAAAATTATTTTTTTTTACAAGCCAGCCAGCATGCCCTATGTAAGTTAGTTTAAAACTCACGCAATGACACTCCAATCTTTTGGAAAAAGATCAAGTGTCTCTTTATTGGAATATTTTGGTCCAAACCATTTTTTTGGACAAATTACTTTTCTATTAGGTGACTCATTCAGCCAAGCGCCCCACCAAGAAAAACTAGAATTTGCTATTATATTATGCTTACAAGTAGACATTAACACTATATCCTCCCAGTCTTCATTAGTTGGAGAAAATTCTACATTTTTTAAGAAATTAAAATTGTCCTTACACCACTCTAGATCATTGCTAAATATTAAAAATTTTTTATCTTCTCCAAAGACACTAATTGCTTTTTTATAATATTCGAGGCTTAAATTATGATGATAGTCACTAAGCTCTAAATAATCTCCCCTTCTAATATGTATAGAGATGTAATCTGAATAATCTTTAAACTTATTACGAATTGATTCTTTTAAATCTTTAATGTTTAAAAGGTTGAGAATTTTATCTCTGTTGTGATTAAAGTATTTCCATGATTGAAAATATCCTTTAATTTTTAAATTTTTATCTGAAGCTGGAATCTTTGAATGGTGAAAGTGTGGCTCCAAATGAACATTTTCGGAAACATCATATGTTCCAGTTGAAAGATTTTTATAAAATATATTTCTATATTTTTTAATATGGTGATCAGAACTTAACTGAGGGAAATAGGCGTACATATCATTGTCAATTGCATAAGATAAAGTGGTCGCCACACAGAATAATTGATTTCCCACGCCTGAAAGATTTTCACTAGGTCCTAGAATTTCACTGGTAACATATTTTTTTTGATAAGGGTTCTTATTTCTTATTATACTTTCAGTATGTAATTGTAATTTATGATTTACCTTGTCGTCGTTTAATGGATTTTGTCTATTATATGCATATAAAATGTCTGGTATATGTAGAGATAATGTCCCTGCCATCTCTAACATAGGAAACATAAAAGCCATGTCCCAAGTCATTCTATAAAAGTTGCCTTCTTCATCCAATAAATCACTTTTATTTATTTTATTCCACAAGTGTCTTTTAAAAGTTCTTAAGTGTGATGATACCCACATATGCCTTCTGTAAGAATTATTTTTTATGATGTCAAATGGGATTTCTCGACAAAATGGACCTCTTTTCATAGATGGGTATTCTATGTAAGATCCATAAGTTATATAACAATTGTGATTTCTATATTTTTGATCTAAGACTGTAAGAGATTTTTTTGTTGCAAGCCAGTCATCACCATCTAACGTCACAATGACATCTTCTGGATTATTACCAGACAACGCTATTGCCTCATAAATATTTTTTAAGGCATATTTTTTTTCTTTATTCTCAATGTAGTGAAATCTTTCATCATCAGATATTAAATTTTTAATAATTTCTGATGTTTTGTCGGTTGAGATATCATCGATTAAAAAGCATTCATAATTATCATAGTTTTGCAACTTGATAGATTTTACACATTTGTCAATCCAATTCTCTACATTGTAGAGGGGCACTATTATTTTAAAATGAGTGGACATAATTTGATATCTCTTTCCAGAAAAAACTTTTTCTTTCTTTCATATGATTTAAAATAGATTTTTTGTCTTTAAACCATGACTCTGATTTATGTTGAACATTGTTGTTTAGTATAAGTTCACAATTAAGAAGTTTTGCTTCTATGGTAATTCTAGGGCATGTATCTTTTCCCAAAGGTAAGAACAGGAGCCCTTTTGAGCGAGAAATTTTTTTCAATAAATCTTCATATTTTAGCCCCCAAACTATGTCATATTCCATATCATTAATCTCTGCATATCTCTTGCACCCTTCAAGGTTCTTAATCCAGCTTTTTGAACCTAAAACTATCCATTTATTATCTTTCTTTACTGTAGTTTTACTAAAGTCTTCAAAATATTTTATTGTTGAATTGTCAAAAATGGAGCTTAGTACGTGAGAATTAACTTTGTCTAAAAAGGGAAAATTGTTTATGTAATGTTGTTCTTGTCCAGATGACATCCACCAAACGCACTTAGATTTAAATAAAAAAAGAGAATTAAGTTTTCCTAACAAGCTACCGTTACAATCGCAAACTCCATTTGCTTTTATATGAAGATCATCACTACGATATTTACAATATTTATAATCATATTCTATAACAGAGTAGTTTTCGTTTTTTATAAAATGCGTTTTGACCTCATCAGTTAAGGACGCAAAATTTCCAAAAATCCAAAAACAATCTTTATTGTTAGTTATATAATCCTTATTAAGTTGCCTACAGTATACTTTGCTTATTTGATGCGGTGAAGATTCAATAAGAGCCTCTGTGGTTAATTCAGCTCCCCCATTGATATCTTCTAAAAATGCATCAGCAACAAATATAATTTTTTTAGGCACTTAATTCCTCAAACATAGATTCAATATCGTCAATCATATTTTTTTCTTCAGTTGGCAAAATTGCATCTGCAAATTTTTTCATCTGATTTTCTTCGGAAAAAACCTCATTAACATATTTCTTTAGTTTGTTAGCTCTAGATTTTACTGCTTTGTAATTGGACATAACATATTTTAAAGATTTTTTATAATCCCACTCTCTTGGGAATGCCCACATACTATCTGGTTGAATTACTGTATCCCAAACAGCTTCTTTCTGGACCAGCTTAATGTCATAAGATACAGTTTCAAACATTGGCTTAACCTTTACTTTGCCATTTTTTTGTTTAACAGGCATGTTTAAAAAGTCAAGTTGACCTCCCCAATTTATTGAAAGAACGGGAAGACCATTATAGGCAGCCTCAAACATTGGAAGACCAAATCCCTCGCCGTGAGCAATGTTTATCAAGCACTTAATCTTTGAATGATTATAAAGACCCGAAATTTCCTCTTCTGACATATCTCCGTGTAGTAAGTGAACACTGCACTTTCTATCTTTTGTGTCATCAAGTAATTGGGCTAATTTATTTTTTGTATGTTGTCTATCTTTTAAAGAATTTTTAGCTAAAGATGTCTTAACAACCAACCCTACTTCCTCATCTTTAAATTGTTCAATAAACCACCTAATGGTATTCTCTAGATTTTTACGAGGAATCCAAGTTGCAACTACAAGAAAATTAAATTTATGCTTTAAGTCTAATTTCAATTTTTTCGGAACGATGTTTTTTACGGGAAAGTTTACAACCTCAATTGGACAATTTGTTTTCGCCATAAATTTTTCACCAGTATTGTTTACAACAGCTTCATACTCAGTATTGTCAAAAGCATATTTAGAGTGCTCTGATACGACAACAATTTTATCCATAATCAAAGACTTTTCAACCCATTGTGGTGAAATTTTTGTTGTTTCAACACCAGCTGTGATACCGATGTTAATTGGTGCTATTTTTTCCCACTCTCCAGGAATTGTAACTTGAGCAGAAATATC
>Ga0163109_10003223_pt1 | contig 12494 bp, 13 predicted proteins | sample CRUFie1St13metaG_FD_108704 | JGI IMG/M metagenome (GOLD analysis project Ga0163109, IMG submission 108704) | Marine microbial communities from the Costa Rica Dome - CRUD Field 142mm St13 metaG | ecosystem: Environmental > Aquatic > Marine > Oceanic > Photic zone | place: Costa Rica: the Eastern... | reverse complement strand
TCAAAGGCAGAATTAAGTGACGCCCAAAAGTCGAAGGGCCGACTGGGAGAGCACGTTGCTCTGAGCAAGGATGGAGGAAGCGGTCTGAACTTTCAGAGAGAGACGGGCGTAGTGTGCGCTTTCGTAAGCCACATCGATGTCCTTTATCTGGCTGCTGGCTGCCGAGAGGTTGTCTTGGTAGGTAAGCAGGGCCGAACCCGTATGCTGCAGGCGGGCCAGATTGCCTCCCACTGTGGCACGATCGGTAGCCACCTGATTGATGGCGTTGCCCACGGCGGTCTGAGCACTGGCCGCGTTGGCTGTAGTGGTGGTGGACAAGGCAGCCAAGGCGGTGTAGTCGGCATCGCCTAGATTGATGCCATCGGCGTTGAAGGTGTTGCCATCACTGTCGGTCGTCACGTTGAGGGCAGCACCATTGAAAAGACTGATGCTATTGAATTGCTTGTCCTTGGTGGCGGTAATGAAATCTTCAAGTTCACCAAACTCGGTATTATAGGTGGTGCGTTCACTGGCGGTCTTAGTGGAATCCTGCGCCAGCACGGACAACTCGCTCATACGATCCAAGGCTTCTGAAACTTGTTTGAGGTAACCATCCTGGGTCTGTACAAAGGAAGTGGCATTGCCCACGTTGCTCCTGGCGGCTTGGAGTCGGCTGACTTCCGCATCAAATTTGATGGAGATGCCTGCACCTGCTGGATCATCCCCGATCCAGGCGAGCTTGGAGCCCGAGGAAAGCCGGGTGACCGAACGCTGAAGGCTTTGCATGGAATCAGCCAGCATACGTAGGGAATAGGAAGTGGAGGATTCAACGCCTGATACGAACATGGGAGCCTTTCTATCAAATTTTATAAACCCAGGACCAGATTCTGTCATTAAAAAAGGGGACGATCCTCAGTTGGACCATCCTCTTTTGAGTGCTCATGGAAAAGGCGACGGGCTAACGAACGGCTCGATAGAAACGTTGTGGCTCACCCGGGGTCAGCAGGTAGGGCGAGCTGGAAGAGTTTGACTCCTAGGAACAGGATAATGGACAGGGCGAGAAGGTTCCTTGGGGAAGCTTTCCCCATCATCGCTGTTAATGTTCCATAAACCGACGCAGCTCACAAAAAATCTCCTCCATAAAGAAGCATCCAAGCAGGCATGACACTCCTTGCTCAGGTGCGCAAAGAAACCCCCAACATGATCATGCCCAAAGTGATGAGCATCATTTTCTTTCGGTTGGTAGAGGGTCCTTGCATGGGTTTCTGGGAGTGGCGATTTGCAGGTAATGGATTCCTCACGATCGCCACTTGCCTTGGAGAACCTCGATCCTTTATACAAGAGACATGCCTTCAGTCGGTGAACAACTTGCTTCCGCGCGCCAATCCAAGGATTGGAGCATGGAGGATGTTGCTCGATTGACCAAGCTACGCACTGATCAAGTTCTGGCCATTGAGGAAGGACGCTATCAGGTCTTCTCGGCTCCTGTCTATGTTCGTGGATCGGTCAAGTCCTACGCCAAGTTGGTGCAGCTTGACCCGAGCGAGTTGGTGGAGCAGCTCAATCAGGAAATGACCCAGGGCAAGTCCTTTGAACGATCCGAACCCTTGCAAGGCCCAGATCGTGGATTCATTGAAGGCATTGCTTACGCCCTGTCGCGTGTCCCCTGGAAGATGGTGTTTGTCCTCGTCCTACTGGTGACGGTGCTGGGAGGCATTCTATGGGGCACTCAACAATATGAGGCTTACAAGAATCGGGACCCCTTGGAAGATCTTCCCATCGGCTACTATGAGCCCAGTGAAGCCCTTCCGGGTGAGTTCCTGCCTCCACCGGCGCCTCAACCCTGAGGCCAGATGTCGAATTCCTAAAGCTTGATGGCTTCTCCGGAACGGATGGAGGCATAGATGGCCTCGATGACCTTCAGGTCCTTCCAGCCCTCCTTCCCTGAGACTCTGGAACGTTTGCCTTTCAGTATGCTTTGCGAGAAATCATCCATCTCCTGAGCAAATTGATCGATTTCAGGATGCTCGATGGCTTTCCCCTTGCTGGTTTGACCTTTGATGCCTCCGTAGCTGTAGGCGGGATTGAGAGAAAACCAACCCTTGTCGCAGTGCGCATAGAAGCGGTTGATCCCACTGAAGGCGTATGTCGTACTGCAGTAGGCCAGCACACCACTGGGGAACTTCATGGTCCACACGATGGATTCATCGACTTCGGCAAATTTGACAGGGTCGGTCTTGGTTTCCTGAGCCGAGATTTCGATGGGTTCCTCGCCGGCTAGGTAACGGCATGCCTGCAGGGCGTAAATGCCGACATCCATCAGCGCTCCTCCACCGGCCAGATCTGCCTTGAGTCGCCACTGGTTCGGGTCCCCGATCTTGAAGCCAAAGCCGGCATCGATCACCTTTAGGTTTCCAAACGTTTTGTCTCGAGCCAGCTGCATGCAGGCCTGGTGATGAGGTTCAAACTGGCAACGGTAACCGATGGCCAATTCTCTCCCGGCATCCCGGCAGGCCTCCATCATGGCCATGCAATCCGAGGCGGTATTGGCCATGGGCTTTTCACACAGGACATGCTTACCGGCTTTGGCCGCTCGGATGGTGTATTCAGCGTGCATGCCATTGGGCAGTACGATGTAGGCCACGTCGATATCTGGATTGTCCGCGATCTGGTCGAAAGTATCGTAATTGTAGCAGTTCTTTTCCGGGATTTGATACTTGGCTTGCCAGGCCTTGATTTTGGAGGGAGTGCCGCTGACGACGCCCGCTAGATAGCTGTGTTGGGTTTTCTGCAGTCCAGGGGCAATTTGGTGAGTGCTCAGTCCACCCAGTCCGACCAGCGCATAGCCCAGGCGTTTGGTTTCCTGCGACTGAACCCGTGGCAACCAGAGAGACGATTGAGAGGCAAGAGCGGCGCCTGCGCCCAGGGTGCCGGCTTGCTTTATGAACTTCCGCCGATTCGGGTTCGCCTTTGGGGTAGGGGAAGGTGTCTGCATGGGCTCATCATTCACCATCCAATCCCCTCTGCCAAGTTTCTCTTTGTCGTTGGGCTCGGTGGGTATTATATCGAGTGGAATCCTCCTCAGGAGCTTGCATGGATCATTTTGGACAGTTTCCCGCGGCCTGAAAAATTTAAAAATGCCTAACGTTCCGGGTTGCTTCCCATAAACACGATGGTCACTGGGCGATCAGGCCTTCCAGAATCGGGTGGCTTTTAGTCAGGGTCCTGCAGAGTTCTGTCCCGGCCGAGTCGCCTAAAACGATTTCCTTCAACGAGCACATTCGGCCTCTTCTGGCCGAACACTGTCTTCACTGCCAGGGACCGGATGGCTCTCAGCGCAAGGGAGATTTACGTCTGGATCTGGAGGCTGCCGACCGCTCCAGTGCGATCGTGGCGGGGAACCCTCAGGCCAGTCCTTTGATGTCAGTCAGGAGCCAGAGCACATGCTCAAGCTATATGGGAAATGCCCTCAGAATCGACAACTTCTGATCGCCCGACGACTAGTCGAGCGAGGGGTACGCTTTGTCCAAACCTGGCATGGGAATCTTCAACCATGGGAAAGCCATTCCAACATCAAGGATTCCCATCGCAAGGTAGCCAATGTGGGTGATCAGGGCCTGGCGGCCCTGATCATCGACCTCAAATAGCGGGGGCTGCTGGATAAAACGCTCATTCTCTGTTCGGGCGAGCTCGGTCGAAATGGATCAGGGTGGAGGAGTGGCCGCCCAAGGGAGGGATCAAAATCATTGGGACTTCTCCCTTTGGATGGCAGGGGGAGGGATCCGCGTGGGCACGACCTACGGAGCCACCGATGACTTTGGTTTCAAGGCAACCGAAAAGCCCGTTTCCATCCATGACCTGCATGCCACCATGCTCCATTTGCTGGGTTTTGATCATGAGCGATTGACCTAGCGCTACGCAGGCAGGGATTTTCGCCTGACCGATGTGCACAGTCGAGTGATCCAAGAGGTCTTGTCCTGTGGTCCTGAGCGTCGGTTTTGCATTTTCATTTTCGGGTGCCTGATTAGGATGCTCCCATGATCCATCCTGAACATCCCACACACATGAGCCGGCGGCATTTTTTGCAATCCTGTGGTGCGGCCGTCGGGTTGGGGACTGCGCCATCTATCCTGGGAGCCGGCCAAGGAATTTCTTCCCGAATCCATGTTGGAGTGATTGGTTTGGGGGCTCGAGGCTCGTACCTCCTTCAGGCCTTTCTGAATCATCCGGAAGTGCAGTTACGAGCGGTCTGCGATGTGGATCGTTATCATTATCGTGCCAACCCATGGGGGCAGGGCCCTGCTCTGGGACGTGAACCCGCTCGCAAGATGGTCGAGTCCTTCTGTGCTCAGCGCGCTGCTCGAGAACGGTATCAGGGCTGTCTGGTCTTCGAAGATTATCGCTCCCTCTGTCAGCGCGAGGACATTGATGCGGTGGTGGTGGCCACTCCAGATCACTGGCATTATCACCAGGTGATGGCGGCTCTCGAACACGGTAAGGACGTTTATTGCGAGAAACCGGTGACGCACACCTTCATGGAGGGCAAGATCCTTTACCGTGATGTCAAGCGTCGCAAAGCCATTTTTCAGACTGGATCTCAACAGCGATCCACGGCCAATTTTCATCGTGCGGTTTTGCTTCTCCGCAATGGGCACGTCGGCCGATTGAAGCGTGTGGAAGTGGGTTTGCCCAAGGGATACACTGAGCCTGGAGCCAGCGCTGAAATCTCTCCCGTTCCCTCCAACTTGAATTACGATCTATGGAGTGGGCCAGCTCCTCTCTTACCCTACATGCGAGCCCGTCATCATCGCTTCTGGAGAGGGCACCGAGCTTATGGAGGGGGCAACATTATGGACTGGATCGGTCATCACAACGACATTGCCCACTGGGGGGCAGGGATGGATGCATCCGGACCCGAAGAGGTAGAAGCCATTGGATGGACGCAATCGTCCACCGACGTGTACGACACACCTGTGGATTATGAAATTCGATGTGTCTACCCAGGCGGTGTGGATTGGGTGATTGCTTCCCATCTCCCCATGGGCACGCGGTGGATCGGAGAGGAAGGTTGGGTGGCGGTGGATCGGGGCAAGCTGACAGCTTCGGACGAACGATGGACCAGGCTTGATTATGACCCCGGCCCGGTGGTGATCCCTGCTTCGACCGACCACATCGATAATTTTATTCAAGGGATCAAGTCGCGTCGTACCTGTGTGGCCTCAGCCGAGACAGCCCACCGATCCATCACGCCGGGGCATCTGGGCTTTGCCTCTCACGCTCTGGGGCGTCGACTGCGATTCGATGCACGCACCGAGCGGGTTTTGAACTATTCTCAAGCCCATGCACTCCTGGATAAAACCTATCGCAAACCATGGAAGCGATGATGGTTCCCATGGGGGCGCTCCAGCCCAACAAGGACGCGTCATGACGGGTAACTTTGTGAATCTGAGCCAGGCACTCCAGCGATGTGTTGAGGGTTTTATCCGGCAATATGGCCATGAGCCTGAGTGGCTTTCCCATGCCCCGGGCCGGGTCAATCTGATTGGCGAACACATTGATTACAACGATGGATGGGTCCTCCCGGCAGCCATCGATCGTCGGCTGGCGATCGCGGCGCGTGTGATCGACCGCCCCGCAATCCTCCTTCACTCTGAGCAGCAGACGCACGCACAGATCTTTTCCCTGGAGGATGCCTGGCAGCCTAAGGGGGATTGGACCGATTATCTGATAGGGGTGATGAAGGCCTTTTTAGATCGAGGGGCTCGGCCATGCGGACTGGAACTCAGTCTGGCTTCGGACATACCCGTTGGTGCGGGCTTGAGTAGCAGTGCTGCCCTCGAATGCTCCATCGCCTCGCTGATGGAAGAGCTGTGGGAACATCGCCTGGACCCTTTGGAAAAAGTGATCCTCTGCCAGCAGGTGGAGCACGCTTTTGTGGGCATGCCTTGTGGCATCATGGATCAGTCCATCGTCACCCTTGCAAAAAAGAACCACTTTCTCCTGCTGGATTGCATGGACCGATCGCATCAGCACATCGCCGTGCCTTCCAACTTTCCGACGCTTCTGATTCTGGACACCAAGGTCAAGCATGCCCTGGTGGAAGGTGCTTATGCGCGTCGTCGCCAGGAGTGCCATGCCTGCCTGGAAGCCTTGGGGCGGTCCTCCTGGCGAGGGGCTGAGGACATGGTTTCTACGAAACTGGAAAGCCTGCCGTATCCTGTTAGAGCCCGGCACGTGATCAGCGAAATGGCGCGTACGCTCCAAGCGGTGGATTGCCTTCAAAAAGGTGCCTGGGAGGCCTTGGGTGATCTTCTTTACCAAAGCCATGCCTCCTTGAGGAATGACTTTGAGGTCTCATGTCCAGAATTGGACTGGTTGGTCGAAGCCCTTCAATCTCTCGGTCCATCCGCCGGGGTCTGGGGTGGGCGCATGACTGGCGGTGGTTTTGGTGGCTGTGTGGTGGCTCTGGTGGAACCTTTACAAGTCGAGAGAATTCTTGGGAGACTGCAATCGGGGTTCCACTCACAATTTGGGCACCCACCCGATGGATTTGTCAGCACTCCGGCATCCGGTTGCCAGATAGAGCGGCCGGGTCCTCTGCACCGGCTGGATCATCCGGATCGGTTTGGAAGGACCCCAAGGCGCTTGTCGCCCTAGCGAGGATCGCTCCTCCACTGATTGTATCAGCGGGCAACCTTCACTTGGGATCCAGATTTCTTTTGAGGTCTTCTTCCGTGACAAAGGAGACCACCCCATTGGGAGGTACTTCCACCTTCGCAATCCACAGCAGCGCGTTGAGGACTACCTTTCGGAAGGAATCATTGCCCCAGTTGGCGTGGCGATGCCCTCCAGTAAAACCAAAACCGCGCCCCCCGTCTGGCCGCTCCCTTACCCACATCATGACTTCGGCACGTCCCTTGTCGGCTACGATATGGGGGTAGGGTCCTTTGGGCCACACATAGGGCCCTTGTCTCACTTTTTCCGAAGGGTTGGCAGTCAGAATAGGGGTGACTCCTGCCATGTCTTCGCGGAATCGCATGTTGAAATACCACTCATCCAAAACCTTGAAGGGTTTGACGCCTCGAGTGATGGGATGATCCGGAAAGGTCGTGAAGTCAGGCTCCCACATGGGATTGACGCTGAACTGGTGCTCGTAATGGCCACCGATCCAATCCTGCAGGGCTTTTCCCGGATCTCCAACGGGCACCTCGACGCCGTAGTGAGCGCAACCAATCCCCACTCCTTTGGAAGCCAGACGATGGATCAGCTGCATGCGCTTCTGCTGAATGGCAGGGTGTCCCTGGCCTCCATCCGCGTAAATCAGGATGGCATCGGCCCCCTCCAGGATGGACTCATCCTTGGGCCACCCCATGGGGTGAACGGCCACCGAAACACCGGGCACGTTGGAGAGACATTGCTGGAGCAATAGGCACCCGGCGTTGAATTCATGATCTCCCGGGCCATGGCTGGGTTTACCTGCCAGAAGAATGATTTGCTTGTTTGCAGCCTGTAGGTGAGGCATCAGCAGCAAGCAGAGTGTCGTAAAGAAAAAACGTGGTCGTAGCATGAGTTTCAAGGGTTGCCGGTCACAGGGCTAATAAAGGATTCCACCTTAGGCGCATCACGGAGGACATCCAGAGGTGTGCGACCTCTTTTCTCATCCAGATTGCTCAGGATGAGGGTGTCGTCCACCGAGCAATTCACGCCCTCAGCGGGGACTTCCGCTTTAGCCAGCCAAAGAACGGCATTGAGAATGACTTTTCTGAAATTGGGATTGCGCCAGTTGAGATGATTGTGGAGGCCGGTGAAACCGAACCCTCTTCCCCCGTCGGGCCGATCGAAGGCCCAGGCGACATGTTGTGGAAGCCCCTTGGCAACGGCTTCCCTGACGGCAGGGTTGCCACTGTGTGGTCCATCAGGTCGCTTCATGGTCTTGGCTGGTGCGACGGCTGAGAGAATGGGAGTGACCCCTTTCATGCCTTCTGGAAAGCGCATGTGAAAATACCACTCATCATTGACCGCAAAGGGTTGGACCCCGTTGGCAATAGGGTGGTCCGGGAAGCTTTTGAATTCCGCGGTCCAGTGTGGATTGACCGACCAGTGTGTTTCAAAATACCCCCCCATCCAATTCAAGAAAGCCTCACCTCCCTTGTCCTTGGGAACTTCCACTCCATAGTGCAGGCACCCGAAACCGGCGCCCTTTGCCATGAGGGGTTCGAGTTGTTTGAGATGATCGTCCTGAATGGCCAGATGTCGATCGCCACCGGTGCAGAAAATGATGACTGCATCCGCTCCTTCCAGAACTTGAGGGTCCTCGGGCCAGCCTCCCGTTTGAACCACCACATGCACGTCGGGCGTGCCTTTCAGGCAGTGCTCGATCAGCATGCAACCGGCCTTGTGCTCGTGTTGCAAAACTCCATGACTGGGCGGTCCGGCAATGATTACAATTTTTTTGTCATCCGCCTGAAGGCTGGATAGGGACACCCAGCCCAGGAGGGCTGCCAGCAGGCCAGTGCAAAAGGATGAGGGAGCATTCATTTGTGGTTTGAAAGGAGGAGTCACCAAGGCTTGGAGGTTTTTTGAAAACGAATGCGTCCAGGCTAGTGACCCAGATCCTTGAGATGAATATCCTTGAACTGAACTGTCATGGGTGGACCTGCGTGCAACTGAAGTGCGAGAATGCCGGAGTCGGCTCGATGGGCTGCATCCTCATCCACGACGATGGCGGTCACCCTGCCATTGATCATGTGCACGAGGCGATTTTCGTGGGCGATGATATGATAGTCATTCCAGTCTTCCTTCTTGATTTCATCCTGAATACCTGCAGAAGCACCCAGGGATCCCAGAACGACTACTTTGTGTTTTTCACCTTCTGGCTGGATGGAGGTCATTTGCCCGCGCTGAGCCAGGATGCCGCGTCCTTTCTCTTCATAAAGAATGCCTGAATACGTATTGCCCGCCTCCAGATCGCCTTGATAGCCACCTGCCACCCAATTGCCCAGGTCCTTGCTACGGTACTGAATGCCGGAATTGCCCCCAACAATCTTGTATTTGAGCTTCAGCTCGAAGTTGGCGACGGTTCCACCGCGCCAGATGATGAAGGTGTTTCCCTTGGTGGGTTTTTCCTTGGTCGTCTGTCCGGTAATGGCGCCGTCCCGCACGGACCAGAATTGGGGGTTTCCATCCCAGTGCTTGAGGTCCTTGCCATTGAAAAGGGGCTTAAAGCCATCGGCGTCGGCTGCACTTAGATGGATGCAGGAGCTTAGAAGAAGGGCCGTCGCCCATTGGATCGTGGAGTGTGATTTCATGGTCGTCAAAAAAGGGCCGGAGGACCCGGCCCGTGAATGATGATGGGTTGTGTTACTTGATGTTTTTCTTGAGAAATTTCAATCCCTTCACGGCAATCTCGTCGCGAGTGGGTTCCATGCGACGCCAGATGGCAGCCGCTTTGGCAATGACCTTGACATCCGTGGTGAAGGATTCGATCACCACATCCCCCTTGTAGCGGATGCGCTTGAGCGCCGCAACGATCGGCTTCCAGTCAATGTGATCATTGCCGGGAGTACCTCGATCACTGCCGCAGGCGTGAAAATGCCCCAGATGCTTGCCGGCTTTGACGATTGCCTTGCCTTGATTTTTCTCCTCGATGTTCATGTGAAAAGTATCGAGGTGCAATTTGAGTGCCTTGCTGCCAACATCCTTGATCATCTTCAATCCCTGATCGCAGGTGTTGATGAAATCGGTTTCAAACCGGTTCAAAGGCTCCAGGCAGATCACCCTGCCCCGTTTTTCAGCATAAGCGCTGAGGGTTTTGAGGTGCTTGACCACGATTTTCCATTGTTGGGCATACTCTTTGGCAGGAACGGCGTCTGCACGGCCCACTGCAGAATACACCGGCCCAATGAGCGAAGGACAGTCCAGGACCACCATTTGGTCAATCAGTGCTTTCATGTAGGCCAGGCCCTCCTTCTGTTGTTTGGCCGTTCCTCGCAAATCTCGGTCAGGGGACATGCAGGCGCAAACCGATCCACAAACCAAGCCGTTGCGGTCCAGAGCGGCCTTCACCGTCTTTGGGTTGATGTGGCTTGGGTCCTCCACCGGAATTTCGACGGTGTCGAAACCCCATTTCTTGAATTTGGGAAACAGGGAAGTGCTTCTGGAGGTAAAGGGCGAGGTGAATAAAAATGAATTGATTCCAAATCTCATAACGTAGGGTGTAACAAGGAGAAGTATAGGTTTGGGCCAAGGGCTAACAAGCTTTTTCCAGCTGCTCGAGTATGGACTGAACCCGGTGATCGAAGGTATGTTTTTCCTCCACACGCGTCCTTGCCTTGATGGCCATTTCCTCGGCTCGGTAGGGATCATACATGAGCGAGCGAAATACAAGGGGTGCCTCATCCCAATCACGATAAACGGTGAGCTCCTCATATGGATCAAAGAGCAGTTCCAGATCGGGAACCCATTTGGTCAATACCAGGTTCTGACAGGCAGCTACTTCGAAGATCCTGAAATTGGCTCCATGCATGGTCTTCGGTTTTTGGGGTAAGTTCAGAATGACCGCATAGGCTTGGTAGAGATGACGAAGTTCTTCGGTGGTGAGGTCCTTGGCATTCCATCGACGCCACCAGCTATCCTTGCGAGGCCCCTGCCAGACAATGGGCATACCTCGCAGACGCAGGCGATCGAGCGTCTTGAGTCTCGAGGCGGTCAAGGTGCCTGCAAACATCAACCGGTTCTCCCGAGTGCTCACCCCGCCGGGTTTGAATCGATCGATATCGACCGCCAAGGGTAAATAACAAAGCTCGGGTCGTCCTTCTTTCTGATGCTTTTCGAGCAGCACCTGCATCGCTGAATCGGCGTAAAAGATGGTTTCGAAAAGCCCGACCCCACTCCAGGCAGTACGCCGGCAGTCACCAAACCACGCCAGTCGCTTGACGTTTTTTTTCAGATCGCGTTCGATGGCTTGTAAGAAGGGGGCATCCATGCCGTAGGGATCCAGGTAGAGCATGATCTGAGGCCTGAAAGCATTGACTTCGTCCCTGATTCGTTTGGCGATGGGCTCCTCTGCTGAAAGAGGGAGATAGCCTTTTTTAAAAACATGCCATCGTTCTTCCCAGCCGCTGGGTTGAAGGATGAGTTTTTGGACGGTGGCTCCAGTACGGGTGAAGGCCTTGGCCAGATCGCAAGCCCAGTGGTTGCCTTGCGGTTCGGTGATCAGCATCACTCTCTGCGAGCAAGTGCGTCTGGGAGTGGCTGAGGATTCCGATGGGGTCGATGCCTGCATGATCAAGTTGGATTGTATCTGCTCCTAGCATGGGCTTTGGGCCGGGGGCAGATCAATCGGATTATGCTCTTGGATGACTTTCCTGATAGACCTTGATGAGACGATCGGTCGAAAGGTGTGTGTAGATCTGGGTCGTGACCAAGTGGGCATGTCCCAAAAGCTCTTGAACGCTTCTCAGATCGGCGCCCGCGTTGATCAAGTGGGTGGCAAAGCTGTGACGAAGCTTGTGAGGGGTGAGTTGAGGATCCAGTCCAGCGGCCGCCAGATACTGCTTCAAGCGTCCCTGGATCAAGCGTGGATACAGGGGGGTCTGCTTTTCAGGATGGGCCATGAAAACAGGCAATTGGGGAGATCGCGTGTGTTGAATGCTTTCCCAGTAACATCGAATACTCTCCAGTGCGGGTTTGCCAATGGGACACAGGCGCTCCTTGTTTCCTTTTCCAAGCACTTTGACCCGCTGTTCATCCCAACGAATGTCCACGGCAAGCAAGGAACAGAGTTCACTGATACGCAACCCACAGGAGTAGAGCGTTTCCAATACCGCTGAATCCCGCATGTAGGTATGAACCGAACCCGGATGGTCCATCGACTCCTTGCGCTGCTTCCAAACCTTGGCGGGTGCTTCCAACAGCGCCTGGATTTGATCCAAGGTTAAATAAGTGGGCAGCTCCTGTCGTTTTTTGGGGAGCACCAGATCCTTGATGGGGGTTTGTTCAACCACCCCTCGTCGAATCAGAAACTTGTAGAAGGTTCGAAGGGCGCTGAATCGGATTTGGGTGGAGCTTCGGCTGTATTGTTCACGTCCCAGGTAGCGGAGATAGCTTCGGAAGGTGGAGCGCTGGAGATGTTTCCATACTGGAAAAGCTCCCTCGTGTGATGCGTGCCATTGGCAAAAGGTTCGCAGTGCCTGGGCGTAATTTCGGGAGGTGTTTCTGGAGGCCAGTTTGACCTCGCTCAATTCGCGCAGGAACGCATCCACCAAGGCTTCCTGATCCCCGTGACACTCGCTGGTGGGTGATGTTTTCACCGCGGGATGCTCAGGCTTTTAAGCTTCCTCCTCACGAGGAGCGAACTCGAATCCCACTTTGCCCTTGGGCTCCATGACCAAGGCCGCTTCAAAAGGAAAGCCCCGCTTAGAGATAAAGCCTTTGAGAAAGTCGGTGCGTCCATCCTTGAGTAACTTGCGCACCTGATCTTCGTCGATAGGTTGCTTGAGGACTTCCTTACCTGT
>Ga0163109_10003221_pt1 | contig 12498 bp, 16 predicted proteins | sample CRUFie1St13metaG_FD_108704 | JGI IMG/M metagenome (GOLD analysis project Ga0163109, IMG submission 108704) | Marine microbial communities from the Costa Rica Dome - CRUD Field 142mm St13 metaG | ecosystem: Environmental > Aquatic > Marine > Oceanic > Photic zone | place: Costa Rica: the Eastern... | reverse complement strand
TCATATCTTTGTACTCCTAAAGGAGGACCGAAGAACATTGTTTGTTTGGTAGTATCAACAACATCAGTGTTGAATACTGTCATGCCTTCTACGCTAGTCATGGGTTCGTTGTTAGTTCTAAATTTTGCAACTGTCACAGTCTTCCTCCTCTGTTTCTAAAATGTCTGTTAATAAATCTTCAATACTTTGTTTCTTTTCTTCAGTCAGTTCAGGTTCTTCTCCTTTCTGATCGTATGTGTTCTGGTAGTAGGAAGTCTTCCATCCATACTTATACGTTTTAAGAAGGTCACCTGCCATTTCTGAAACAGGAACTTCATTATTAGGATAATTTTCTGGGTTGTAGCTCCAGTTTCCAGAAATTGCTTGGTCAAAAAACTTCTGCATCGCTGCTACAATTTTAATATATCCATCATTATTTTTCATGTCCCAAAGAAGAGTGTAGTTAGTCTTGAGACTACCGAACTGAGGGACAATCTGCTTAAGAGGTCCTTTCTTTGATTTCTTAGTGGACAGGTATGCTCTAGGTGGTTCGATTCCATTGGTTGCGTTTGACACAACGGAACTACTCTCCGATGGCATCTGTGCGGACAAAGTGCTGTGCCTGAGTCCGAACTCTTTGATATCATCCCGTAAAGAATCCCATTCATAATTCAATTCACTCCCACAGAACTCGTCAATGTCACGCTTGTAAGTGTCGATTGGGAGAACACCGTTTGCATACTTGGTGCGAGGGAAGTATTCACACGCACCTTTTTCTTTTGCGATTGCGTTACTGGATCTGAGTAGATAGAACTGGAAAGCTTCAGACAAGTCGTGAACGAGTTTCCATGCTGCTGGGTCTTCATATCTGTATCCATTTTTTGCTAGGTAGTGTGCTAATCCGATATAACCAATACCAAGAGAACGACGTGCAAGTGTGCTACGTTCTGCTGCTTTGACAGGATACTCTTGATAGTCAATCAACTCCTCAAGACCACGTACAGCAAGATCACAGAGGTCTTCAAGTTCATCCAACTTGTTAATCTTACCCACATTGATAGCAGATAAGATGCAAAGTGCGATTTCACCCTCTCCATCAATATGTTGTAGTGGTGTAGTAGGAAGTGTAATCTCTTGACAGAGGTTACTCATACTTACTTTATCTTGGAAGGAAGAATGAGTATTGCAGTGATCAATATTCATGATGTACAACCTTCCAGTTTCTGCTCTTTCCTTACATAGGTCTAGAATAAGTTCCTGAGCTCCAATAGTTTTCTTCGGAATAGATCCATCAGATTCATAACGTGTATAGAGATCATCAAACTCGTCAGTGCCAAAAGCATCGTACAAACCTGGTGTATCGTGAGGTGAGAATAGGGTGATGTTTCCATTCGCAATGAATCTTTCATAGAAAAGTTTTGAAATTTGGATACTATAATCTAGTTTCCTAACCCTGTTATCTTCAGTTCCTTTGTTGTTCTTAAGAACTAGGATGTCTTCGATTTCTTGGTGCCAGATAGGAAAGTGAACTGTAGCAGAACCACCTCTGATGCCGTTTTGTGTGCAGCATCTGACAGTTGCTTCAAACTTTTTAAGGAAGGGGACAACGCCTGTGTGTTGTACCTCTCCACCTCTGATTTTAGCGTTGATCCCACGGATCCTACCAGCGTTAATGCCGATACCAGCCCTTTGTGCGACATACCTGCCAATAGCCATATCGCTGCTAAAGATGCTATCGAGGGTGTCATCAGCATCAACGAGAACACAAGATGCAAATTGACGAAGGGGTGTTCGGACTCCCGCCATGATTGGCGTTGGGATGTTGATCTTGTGTTTGGAAATGGCATTGTAGTAACGTCTAATGTATTCTAGGCGATTCTCACCATAATCTCTGAACAGAGTTACAGCAATCATCATGTACATATATTGAGGTGTCTCATATACCTCATTAGAACTGCGATCTTGTACAAGATACTTGTCAACTACTTGGCGAAGACCAGCGTAGGTGAATAGAGTATCTCTATCATGATCAATGTAAGAGTTAATTTTAGTCCACTCTTCGTATGTATACTTATCAATAATTTCGGGATCATATACCTTCTTCTCTACACATGTATAACAGTGATCAAGCACTGAAGGAAGACCTTGAACCCATTCAGATCCAAAGACTTGCTTGTATACACCGTACAATAAAAGACGAGAAGCAACGAATTGATAGTTAGGACTATCAAGACTGATTAGGTCACTAGCAGAACGTACTAGGATTTCTTGAATATCTTTTGTTTCAATACCGTCAAAGAACTGCAGACCAGAATTCATTTCAACTGCAGAAGCACTCACACCGCTTCCTAACCCTTCGCAAGCTTCTTCTACTACCTTATGAATCTTATCAAGATTCAGAGGGGTCAGAGACCCGTCACGCTTACGAACTTTAATTCCGTTCCCGTTTGTCATACTTTTTTCCAATCGTTAAATTTTAGTTTTGCTTGTAATCCTTGGTAGACATTTGATTCTACCAGAGTTTGCACATCATGTCCAGCAAGATGCATGTCATTGATGTCTTTCTGTAATATGTTTTTTGGCCAGACAACTACCTTATCTCCTCTGTCGATGACTTTGGAGAGTCTGGCGACGATCTCTCTATTGCGTGGTTCGTTATCAAAAACCCAAATATAATCGCTCCAATTAAGCGACCGAATATCAGCATCGGAACCAGCCATGGCAACCGAGTTTTCCAAGAAGGTCGAGTCAAAAGGTCCCTCTACAATGTAAATTGATTCGTCTATGTTTATTCTATCCTGTCCAAAGATCTTGGGTTGATCTTCATCAAGCATGATCGTAATATATCTGATCTTTGCCTTAGGGGCTAGCGATCTGCCTTGATATCCAAACAAGTTCCCTTGTTTGTCTTTGAATGGGATGATGATGCGATCACTATCTTGTCTCAGGGTATCAAATGTCTTCTTTTGTTTGTTTGTCCATTCCTTAAACTTAGGACAATAATAGAAGTAATCTAGATCTTTGATACCACGTTTTTCAAGATAGACTCGCGCTGGGTGAGAAATATTTAGGTCAGAAATTTTCTCAAGATCGGTATTAGTTTTAACAAATTTCGGTTTGCTAAAATTAAATTTTGGATTAGGTGTAGCAGTTCCCTTGCCAGTTCTACCTTCTTTAAATTTCTCCATGATGTATTGATCATAAAGATTTACATCGTGGTCTTTTAAAAAATTTGAAAGAGATCTGCCAACGCCACAGTTATGACATTTATACGTAAAATTATTTTTAATCTTAAACAAATATCCCCTTGCCTTGTTGCGTCTCTTTTGCGAGTCACCACAGTAAGGACACCTGAAATTATACAGGTCTGCCTTCTTGCGACTGAAAAGAGTCAGGCGAGGGGATATTAAATTGATATACTTTACGTCAAGAAAACTCACTAAGGGGCATATCCACTGCTGATATGTTAGCAGGTGATACCTTAGGTGTCAAGTTTCTTTCTAGCACCCTTTGTCCTAAAGGACTTACTATGAACGATATAACAGTCAAAGCTCCTGCTATAGTCCACATTTTTTTCTCGATCAAACGGATTCTATCATCAACTAATCTTATATCTCTCTCGCATCCTTTCTTGATTGCGTTTGTTTCTCTCGCAAGATCAGCAGAAATTCTATCTAACTTTTCAAATAAGACTTCATCTACTTTATCTTGCTTGTCCAACTTTTCATTATGCACAGCAAGTAGTTGACCCATCTTCATAGAATTTTCTTGAAGAGTATCAACTACTTTTTCTAATCTTTCCAAAATAGCTGTGTTGATGTCGGACATCGGTCTAACCTTATACGTTTCTTACGGCAAAGTCAAGAGCAGTTTGATAAGTAGAAGCATCTTTGTTCAACAAGTATTGGAACTGTTGCTTGTGTGTATCATCTAACTGTGCATAACAAGCAGCAATACGTTTTGCTGAAAAATTATCTAGGTTTTGTACTGATCCATCTCCAAATTGGATCTTAGCGAAGTTTTGTTCGCCTTGTGGATTGAGTTCAGAAGTTGCAACATCTAATGCAACCTGTACTACATCCTGATTTTCAGTCATGATTTCTTTAGTCACTTCAGTTTCTTCACGTTTTAATTTTTTAGTTTGAACAGACGCTTTCTTTTTAAAGTCAGCAAGTCTTGCTTTCATGAGTGTGTCCATTTCTTTGGACTTACGCACCATTTTTTCTTTAGCTTCACCACGCTTCTTCTGTAAGTCTTTTTGTCTAGACAACTTTTTCTGTTGTCCAATAGACTTCTGAGCTCTCTCGGTTTCAGTAGCGGTGTACTCAAGAATTTGTGTTTCTTTTTCTTCTTTCATTTTTCTACGTTGAATACGGGAAAACAGATCTTTCGCTCCCTTAGAGCGACCATCAACTTTTTCATTATTTTTCTTATACTTACGATGCTGTCTAGGATTTACCATAACAAATGCGGGAGGCAACTGGAGTCCAGATCCGTCACCAGCGGAGTTAATCATCTCATTCATATTAGATTCAGTAGTCTTAGACATTCTTCGTCAGCATCTTTGCTCATTGAAGGTGGTAATCTATTTAGAAACAACATAAATGCCTTGAGTTGTGACCAGTATGTTGCTTCAATTTTGTAAAATAGCAGTGCTGTTCCTGCTTCACCAAAAACATTATACAAAACAATCACATGATTAAGTATCAGGTGAGTCTTCATCTCTCCCGTCGTCTCGTACCTCTTAAACAGTCTTTTAATATACTTAAATCTCTTTAAGTCTTCCTCAAAATCTGAATAAGTGACGGACGACGGGTTGTTATAATTTTGAATAGCAAAGAATAACCAGTTATCTGGTGTCAATTCAGTAATGTTCATTCATATTACGATGTGGTTACAACAGCAGTGTCAGAAATTAGTTCCTTACCACCATTGGTTGAATTAATCTTGACTCTGTATGTTCCAGCATTAGTAGTTGCGTAAGTAGCAACTGTGTATGCTGCAGAAGTTGCACCAGAAATATTGCTATAACGGTTACCAGACTTCTTCTGCCACTGGTATGTGAGAACAGAGTTGTCGCCAGGTGGTGTAGCAGTTGCAACAACAGTGAGTTGTAACTGAGCACCTACAGCAACCGCAGTATCTGCTGGTTGTGTTCCGATAGCAATAACAACATTAGCATCTGCTGCCTGTGCATCGTCTGCCTGAGTCTCATTAGCGTTGGTATCACCACCAGCAATGAAAACTAGTTGCTCTGCCTTATGGCGAGTAGCTCCACTACTATCTGTGTAAGTGAAATAAGACCACCAACCAGGTGCGTTTAAACCGCGCTCCTTGTTTGCTTCTAGTGCTGCCTCAGTTTCATCAATATAAAGTGTGGTTTTTGCCTGACTTGATGCTCCAATGCCCACACCAGCTTTGGTTTTGTTTGCATTGCTGTCAGTTCTTCCGTAAAGGGACATTGACGTGTACTCCGATGTTATATCTAAGTTTTATTTATAAAAGGGACTATTCCTTAGCTGCAATAGCGGCTTTGACAGTCTCAAGTAACTTGTCATCCATGTCGGTCTTGGTCAATTTGACTGCCTTACCTAAGATGACTAAACAAATCTCGATTAATTTTTCTCCAAGTTCCTCGTTATCAGGAATCTTAGCTACTGCGTCTGAAATAATTTTCGTTGCTAGTGGAAGTAAAAAAGAAAACATGGTAATAATCCATAGTATGTTCTTATATTTATTACTTTTCCCACTCCCCTAAAATCTCACCCATGATCTTCATAAAATCCTTGAATGACATGAGTTTTCCTACTCTATGATGTCTTCGTGCTTTCAATACACCAGACTCAAATGATTCTTTCTTTACTTTCTTCTCTGGTAATCCTTTATGTTTAGTCTTAGCAAAATCCTTTACGTCGGATTTGGACATGGAGGCTGCAGCTTTGGAAACCTCAGGCGAGGTCTTTTCCATTTCCCCTTTCTGAGTCGCTCTAACCATCCCGAAGAATCGTTGTTGGGATTTTGACTTCGCTCGTTCGGTGATTGGGTCGAACCCTCTTCCATCAACAACCTTTGACCAAGGTGCGTATAAAGGACCGTCATAATTTTTAGACTCATTTGTTGCATTTGTAGTCATTCCCTTTTGGGCATCAGGAATTTGAGGCATCACTTCTACATTACCAGATTTTTTCTTCTTGGATTTTACCTTCTTTTCCTTTTTTTCACAACCACAGTCTTCTCGGAACTGCTTAAAGGATTTCATTTTTTCTTCTTCATTGCAAGGATTTTGCTTACCTTCTTGCGTCTAGCAATTAGGTACTTGTCTGACTTATCATGATCTCCATCATTGTCAATGTCCTTGTCTTCCTTACCAACTGGATCTAATTTTTTCTCAGTTAGTTCAACCTCTTCTTTCTTAGCAGTCTTCGCTGCCTTCTTAAATGCGTCCTTAGCAGGATAGTCTTCATGACCTGGTTTAGCAGGTGCTTCACCTCTCTTCCTCTTTGCATGAATGTTGGCATAGAGACCTTTCTTTGCTTCTTCTAAACTTTCTTCCTCTTCCTTCACACAGTTAGGAACAGTCTTACCACCCTTCTTCTTAGTTCCTTTTGCTTTATATCCTTTCCAGCATGTAGAAGCACCAACGTTAGCTCTTGCTGTCTTCATGTCACCTTCAGCGGTGAAATATCTTCTCTTCTCTAGAATCCAGATCTCTCCATCGAGTTCAAATTCTTCTGTCTCAAGAACTTCGTACTCTTCTTCTTGTACTTTAAGTTCTTTTGCTCCAAGAGGAGTTACTTTCTTTACTTCTTTCTTTTTAATAGAAGTCTGCTCAATCTCAGCACCATTGGATTGTGGATCCATACCATCGAAAGGTGCTTCAGACAAATGAATGTCAGGCATCTCAGTGTTTTGGAAGCAATCACCACTCATCCACTTACCATAGGATTCCATCAATCCACTGGAAAACTCGTCCTGATTTTTTACTTTATTAATTGGATCTGGTTTCTTCATCGTTCAAAAGGGAGGTTCTTCTCGTATTATTTATAGTTCTAATATTCTTAATCCACTCACGTAACATATTTCCATCGTCAGTAATTACAATGGCATAGTTACCACCTACTCTATGGATGCGTCCTTTGTCTCCTGTACGAGCAGACATAACTGCATCACCTTCTTTAAAGACTTCTACTTGACGTTGCTGTTGTCGTAGTGCTTCCTCACGTAATTTTTTAAAATCCTTCATTTAAAATTTGCAGGCAAGTTTGCTGCTATCTCTGCCATAAGAGTACCGCAATCATTATCATTTAATGCACTAGGTATACCTCTTCGGAATGTTTTAAAGTCACCAGCATGTGCTGCACGACGCATTTTTGTTCCCGAAATGGCAAAGGTATCACCATCAGCATCTCTACTTCCAGAAGATTTAATGTCAATCTTCCTAAAGGAAAAATCTTTTCCGTTATATTTATGGAGGAATTGCATGGCGGAAACTCTGTCAGATCCTACCAAAAATACAACTTCATCATATCCTGCCATCATAAGATCCTGTAGTATAGCTACTGGTTGTTTAGGACCTGAATATATCTTGCCACGATGCATTGGAAACATCTTGTTCATATAGAATAACTTTCTATTAGGCAACAGAGGATTGCTACCTTTAGTATCTACAGTCTGTGAAATGTATATACGATAATCATTCATGCCAGCAGCACGTTTCACACCGTCAAAGTTTTCCTTATGACCTGTGGTTGGTGGTTGAAACCTACCAAATGTAAAGTAGCAAACTTTTCCGTCTAACGCCATTGCTTTTGAAGAGTGAAGTTATTGTATGCAAACTCAAGACGGTTAACGAACTTGATCATGTCTCCATCTTTATGAAGAACATATCCCTCAGGAGTTGTGACCTTGTATCCTTTTTCCGTCTGAACAAAAGTTCTGAATTCTTCTAGATGATCAAGTTTATCTATAACCATTTGTTTCACTTCCTGTAACTCTTTGTACAGAGATAACATAGATCTAAACTTAGATTCGTTTTCCATGAGATAGTTTTCACTCTCATATACTAGATTACGTTTCTTGACTAGGTTTGCAGGAGTTTTGATCTTAGCAAGTTCCTTGCTCATCTTTGCATGATAGAAGTTTCCTAACTCAGTCAATGCTCTATCTACATTAGTAATACTACGAGCATTCTTGATTTCATTATTAAAGAACTGCTTTAGATAAGATGATATATGAAACTTAGCATCACCTGTGGTACCACTAGCACCTACCAATTCATCTAGAAAATCACCACATGCCTTGCACATACGTTCAATGTTTGCCACGTATGTATCAAACTTTGTTTCTTCTGCATGACTTAATCCAACACGATCCATAGGTGTGTCATTCTTTATAACAAGAGCTTCATTTGATCCGTTTACTTTTGCACCAGCAAGAGCTTGCATGGATTGAAAATCATCACCAGAATAATGTGTATGAAATACTACTCCGATCTTCGCTCTGCCCGCTGCTTGTCCAATAGGATGATGCACTGGAATAGCATAAGTAATCGTATTAGGTCTGAATGTGTAAAGTCTTTCACCATGAATTGTTTCTGTCCTTAAAGTAGAATTAGTAAAGAGAAGATCTCCTTGCACAATACCTTTGATACCTAAACCAGAAAAGTATTTCAAAGAAAACTTAAGTTTCTCTGCAAGATCACCTTCATAGTATAGGTCTACATCAAAATCTGTGTAGCAAATCTTTGGTGTTTTTGCGAAGACAGATTTAGTCCCCACAAAAAACATACCGCTGTTGGGATCGGTACCACATATAACTGATGGTGCTCCATCCCATTTTGTTTGCATGAAACCTGTGCTGTTATCACAACCAAGCATCTTGCGTAGTTCTTTTAAAAAAGACACAGCAGCTTTACAACCCTCAACTCCATAGTTGAGCATTTCATCTTCTAAATGTTCTAAGTGTTTGAGTTGCTTTACGTTTGCCATTAGTCTTGGAATACCGTCTCGATACTTTCTCCTTTCATTTTATATCCTGACTGTAGTTTATCTGGATACACACGATCAGGATCAGATGTAGTTCCTCTATCAGAAGTATTTCTAATATTAAATGTCATATCTAAAAGAGGTGTAGTCATATGAATGTTTACTCTCTTTGCTCCACCTGTCTCTCCACCATATGAAATTCTAACGTTAGTAACGTTAGCTGCTTGATTCAAGAATCTTTCAGTGATCTCCATATGTTTGATTTTACCTTTATTAAGATGAACATAATGATATCCATAACCAAGAGATCCTTTAATTAATTCTTGTAGTAAAGGTTTGTTGTAATTTGGAGAAGCATCTATTACTTTATAATTTTTATTACCTGCTTGATATTGATTAAAAGTTGCACAGAATGTTGCTTCATCTAATCCAAAAGTTTTCATCAATGCAATGCCATCAGTCGTAGTAATTTTTCCTGCTTTGACTTGATCAACAGGAAAAACATTTGTTTTTAGACCTAGATTAGATAGAGTAGTTGTTCCACTAGTTTTTAATGACAGATAATACTTATGAAGAGGTTTGCCTTTACACTTACTTTCTAGTGTTAGGTCAGTAATAGTAGAACCAATTTCATATCCAGTTGACAATGATGCTGTTCCAATTTTCCAGTGACCATTTACTAGTGACATAGGTCTTTTCTTATTCTCACCACCTTCTGCAATAACTCTAACTGCAATACAATCTTCTAGGTGATAATGTTTTACCAGACCGTAAATAAAATCTCTGTATTTATTGTTAGTAAGTTCACTGGTCTCAATCCAATCGTTGATACCTGCTTCCAATTGTTGTTCAAATAAATTTCCTTGGTTGCCAGATCCTCTGTTACCTCTACTACCATCACCAAAATCAACTTTCAATGAAGTTATCTTTAACTTCTTTTTTATCTCTGCCTTCGTAAATTCTGTTTGTAATGCTCTAGCTATCTTTACTTGTTTTTTGTTTGTTGGATCAAACGCAAGAGGATTGTTCATGCCATATGTGTTGACAAGATAATTCCACAATCTAAGTCCTTCCGCTGCTGCAGCATTGTCCATATGTTTTACAGAAGATCCTGCTTCCGAAAACGTAGATGGTATAAGCTTGTATGCCATAAGAAAACCTCCCGTCTATCTATTTAGAGGGGAGGTTATGACTCTAATGATGATCAAGAAAATGTTTGTTAATGACATCAATACGTTCTTCTGCTTTTGCAATGACATCAAGTTGATCTTGAATGGCACCCAGTACATCTGGATGCTCACCAATCCCCACAGGATTGTGCAGATAAATCTCGATGTTAGTTTTTGCTTTACTGATTTCACCTTGTGCTTGCTCAAGCAAAGATGTTACAGTTAGTTCTCTCAAATTACAGGACATGGGTTTTTCTTTTATGTATGTGATATCTGGTTGGTTGATGTAGTGAGTTTCATAATCTCCACTCATCTGTCTCCAGCAGCACGAACTTCAGATTTTTGGATATCAAATTTACCACCAGGATATCTCTTCTCTAGTTTCTTTACGTTACGTTCAATAACCTCATCAAACGAAACTTCAAGTGCCATGCACGCTTGTGCAACATACCACATTACATCACCCAACTCAATGATGAGATGTTCTTTGTTATCTTCATCCCAAGGTTTTCCTTGGAAAATCATCTTCTTAATAATCTCAAGGAACTCACCACCTTCGGCATTGATACCAACACCAGATGTTAGAAGACGTTCGATGTTAGCACCTTCACGATCTAACTCGCCAATACGATCAGCGAAGTCAACGAAGTTTGTTGATGCTTCAGAAGTAACTGCAGAAACAAACTCTTCATACCGATTAAAATTAATTGTCATACATTCCACTCTGCGAATTTTGATAGTCTAGATTGTGTGTCAGCAAATTGCTGGAAGTCCTCACCAGGATCTTCATCGTTGATGCCAATAGCAGATGCATCATCTGCAACATCATACAGCTTCATCTTCGCTCTGTCAATCCCCACCATGAATTTTCTAGAGGTAACGAGGTCTGAGTATCTGTTTTTAAGTTGTTTGACCAAGATGCGACCTTGTTGCTCAAGCTCCTCAGTAGATATAAGGGCAAACATAAAGTCAGCAGTGGCAGGTAGACCAAAAGACTCAGAAGTATCGGTAAGGTCTGGATCAGAATTGCCATAACCACTACGAGTAGTTTGAGTGGCAGAGACAATAGGGACAGAACATTCCACAGCAAGACCGCGAAGCTCCTCCGCAATCGCCTTAACGTAGGTATACGAGTTAACAATGGCACCTTTGTACCTCACACTTGCACATATGTTTAAATAATCAACGAAAATAATATGGGGTTTGAAGTCTTTCTTCAATTTGAGATCGCTCAAGAGTGCCTTAAAATGTCCTACATGAGCAGACGCTGTTGGATACTCTTTGATAATAAGTTTTCCTCTAGTCTTTTTAGCGATCTCTTGAACCTTACTAGAGAATAGAACTTCTGGTAGTTCTACAATGTCTTTGACATTAACGTTTAAAAGATTTGCGTCAATTCGTTCAGCAATCTTCTCCTCTGCCATTTCACATGTAATGTAGAGAACGTTGTAGCCCTGAGTGAGGGCGGAACCAGCCATGTGGCACATGAATAGAGACTTCCCGACACCCGTACCAGCAAGAGCGACGTTGAGAGTCTTGTTAGGGAGACCACCTTTCGTGATAAAGTTAAACTTTTCCAAATCAAAGGGAATCTTTTCTTCTTTCCTGTGATAGAACTCATATCTATCTGATGATTGTTCAATGTAATCGTGTCCAATGTGTTCATCAAAGGAGACAGCAAGAGCATCTTGAAGGATGCTAGGGATAGCACCCTTGTCTAATTTCTTGTCTCCGCCATCAGCAATCTTGATTGATTGCATGAGTGCCAAGTATATAGCACGATCTTGACACCACTTTTCTGTGGCATCTAACAACCAGTCATAATCAACCCATTCATCAGTAAGAGAATTTACTCCCTGTAATGAATCTTTGAATGTCTCTTCTGTAAGATCTGCTCTAGTTTGGAGATTAATTTTAAGAACCTCTTTAGTAGGGATCTTGTCATACTTCGCAGCGAACTCAGCAATCTCTTCAAAGATAACTTTCTCGTGGTAAGTTTCATAATATTCTGCTTTTAAAAAAGGAATTACTTTACGATAATACTCTTCATTAAAGATGAGATTTCGCAAAATAGTTTCTTCGATACGTTCACTCATCTAGTTTTAACCTCGCAAAAGATTTCTCACTTAATCTTTTCTGAATTAGTCTACCATAGTCTTCATGCAATTCGCAACCAATGTAATGCCTTTGTAAGGATTTGGCTACCAATGCAGTTGTACCTGATCCCATAAAAGGATCTAGGATTATGTCACCTTCCTCACTACCTGCTTTAATACAAGGTTCAATGAGGTCTGGTGGATACACAGCGAAGTGTGCTCCCTTGTATGGTTTGTTTGTTACTGTCCAGACAGATCGTTTATTTTTTG
>Ga0163109_10003220_pt1 | contig 12500 bp, 12 predicted proteins | sample CRUFie1St13metaG_FD_108704 | JGI IMG/M metagenome (GOLD analysis project Ga0163109, IMG submission 108704) | Marine microbial communities from the Costa Rica Dome - CRUD Field 142mm St13 metaG | ecosystem: Environmental > Aquatic > Marine > Oceanic > Photic zone | place: Costa Rica: the Eastern... | reverse complement strand
GGCGTCGGTAATGGCGGTAACGCGATAGTTGCGCTGGGTGGCGGCGATGAGTGTGGAGTTCACGCACACATCGGTGGTAATGCCGGTGAGAAACAAATGCGAAACATCCTGACTGCGCAATGCGAGATCCAGCGGTGTACCGTAGAATTTATCGTACGTATGTCCGCGAATGATCAGTTCCTCCGGCCGCGGTTTTAGCGCGGGAATGGTATCGGCCGATTCCACACCCGTGCCGGCATTATGCCCGACCAGACAATTACTGGATTTACTGCCAAACCCCGGCGAACCCTCAGCCTCCAGATGCTCAATGCCAAAAGGATCGCCTCGGAGACACGGCACATTGTCCGCATAAACAAACTCGGTGAACACCACTGGCGCTCCTGCCGCTCGGAAGGCGGCGATGAGGCTTTGCATGTTGGGAATGAGATCGCGCGCCGCCGCCACCTCCAACGAAGCGCCTTCATCCACAAACCCGTTCTGCATGTCGATGATCAACAACGCCGACCGCTTCGGCACAAACCGGTGCGTTTCATCGATCACCTTTAGCTTCGCTTCCATTATCGCATCGTGATCGGGCATGGCAAAAGCTTACGGACTGGTGGCGCGGGCGGAAGGGAAAAAAGTGTTTTCTTCTGGCCTCAACCGAAGAATGCCGATTGAATCGGGTGAACACATTGACTCATGAAAAACCAACCCCTCTCCCGTCGTAATCTGATGAAACTGGCCGGCGGCGCTGCCGTCACGGCCGCCCTCACCGCCCAAGCCGCCAAACCCAAGCGCGGAGTGCAAAAAGGCCGCATTAATCAGTCCGTAGTGCACTGGTGCTGGGGCGAGCGCGGCTGGAAGATTGAGGATACCGCCAAGGCGGCGGCCGATCTCGGCTGCAAGAGCGTAGAGTTGGTTTCCCCCGATGACTGGCCTGTGCTCAAGAAACACGGTCTCACCTGCGCAATCGCGCCCAACGGCGTGGAAGGCCCGCCCTTCATGCGCGGGTTCAACAACCCCGATTACCACGACATGGTAATCAAGGCCACCAAGGAGACGATTGATGCCTGCGCCAAGTTTGGCGTGAAAAACGTGATCGCGTTTAACGGCTACAAATGGAAGAAGGCTGAAGATCCGCAAAGCGGAGAAATCTCCGCCGAGCAAGGCGCCAAGAACTGCGTGAAGGGTCTGAAGAAGATTGTTGGCTACGCCGAAAAGAAAGGCGTGACCATCTGCATCGAGCACCTCAACACACGCGACGATTCTCATCCCATGAAAGGGCACCCCGGTTACCAAGGCGACAAGATCGATTACGTGTGCGATATCGCGCGCGCCGTTGGCTCTCCAAACATGAAGGTGTTGCTCGATATATACCACGTGCAAATCATGGACGGTGACGTGATCCGCCGGTTAGAACAATGCAAGGATGTGATCGGCCACATACACACAGCCGGCAACCCCGGCCGCAAGGAGCTGGACGACACGCAGGAGATCAATTACCCGCCCATTATGCGCAAACTGCTGGATATCGGCTACAAAGGCCACGTAGGCCAGGAATTCATTCCCATCGGCGATCCCATGAAAGGCCTAATCGAAGCCGTCGAACTCTGCGACGTGTAAATCACAACTCCCCAACAAACTCTCAAGGCGCCATGCGGCGCCTTTTTTTATGCACAGCCATCCCCACCATGATGAAAAGGAATTCAAAGGCCCAAAAAAAGACCGCCCGGGCGGTGGTCCGAAGACTACTTCCCAGACGGTCAAATTCCATCCGAACCGGTCTTGCGACCTGCCCTTCAGGATGCCTCGGGTGGAGGCAGGTGGATCGGGGGCTCATTCAAGTGTTTCCGAAGAAACCCCTGAATCGGATTACCGGCCCGAAGGCCTGTGCTCCTGAGTCTTCCGACCCTGTCAGCTGCTCCCTAAGGTGCTACCAACAAGAACAAATTAACACACAATCCGAATCGCGATAGAGTAAGTTATTCTTCGATTTTCACAGGATATTCACACCCGTGAACAACCGGAAATCCGATGAATTTGATAAGGATGGCGAGAAGCTATTTCTTCCCGTAAGCCGCCAACCAATCCTGCGCCGCTTTTTCGGCTGCGGCCTTTTGCTCAGCATTGACGTTGGGCTCTTTGAGCACCGCCTGTTCCATGCGCGGGATAAAGGCCGCGGCCTCTTTGCTGCCCAAACCGGAGGCGATGAGGTACCACTGATAGGCTGTGGCATAATCGCGTTTCGGCAAACCGACAGAATTGTAATAGAGCTCGGCCACTCCCAGCTGTGATTCCACGTGACCTTTGTCGGCAGCCTTGGTGTACCACTCCAGGCACTTCTTATAATCGCGTGTCACGCCCTGCCCATTGCGTAGCATCCACCCGACAGTGGCTTCGGACAACACATCACCCTTTTCCGCTGAGGCAAGATATTGTTTGTAAGCTTCGCTCAGATTCTTGGTCACGCCTTTACCAGCGTAATACAAATCGGCCAGTTCACGTAGCTTGACGGGATCTCCTGTCTCCGCTGCGGTCTTGGCCGCCTCGAACGCCTGACGCGCGGCGATCTGAGCGGGCGATTCCTGTTTAGGCGGCTGCGCCGGTTGCGCGGCGGCGAACACGGCCATTAAAGAAAAAATCAGCAGATAAAAACCTAACTTCATGGACCAATGGTGAACGGGTTTTCCCAACGCGTCAATCCCTCGGCTGAGGGGCATTCCAGATCACCTCAAAATAGCCAATAAACATTTCCTCATCGGATTGCAGGCCGAAATAAACCGACCGTTTTGGATCCGGATTATTCAGGTTACCCGGACTGTTATCGAAGGTGCCGATCGCGCGCAGCACGGTGCCGCGCGGCAGCCAGCGGGGTTCGGTGAGTTCGTATTTGTGTTGCCAGTTGAAATCAAAATCCGGCACGTGCAGGAGGGTTTCCTTTCGGCCATCGGGATACTCGGCCACGTACTGGAAGGATTTCCCCCGATAATGCATGTGTGGCTGCAGGCCCAGCAGAAGGCCATCACGCTGGAAACGATGTACGGCGGTCACCTCATGATTTGGCGCGCCAGGTGGGATTCGGAACACCACCGTAGACGCTGCATGCATATCCACCACTTCCTCGGGCGGTTCATCGGCAAACCATAACCGCAAGCGGCTGGTGCTCTGGTGCGCCTTGCCATTGGGGTTGTAGTGCACTTGAAATACGATGGTGGCACCGGCTGGCAATAATTTTCCGCGCCCAGCCGGATACACCAACGGCCGATCCCCGACGATGCCGGAAAGGAAATACCCATGCAACCCGCCGCCCTGCCCCACCTGATACTGCTGTAGATAACGCCGATTGCGCGCGATCCAATATGGAAACTCCCGAGGTCGCGCGCCCTGCAATGGTGCCAACATATCAAATGGCGGCGACCAAGGCCTATCGGCTCGTAGCGCGCGGCCATTGGGTTCATGGAGGAAGGTGAGCACATGATGCACCACCTCTGGGGTGTTGCTGGTAAACTCTGCGGCATTAATCCATTTATCCTCCTTAAACTGCGTGGGCACACTCACATACCGGTATGGCACTCGCCCTTCGGCCGGCACATCAAATGCCGGCAACACCAGCTCATGGTTCGGCTTGCCATTGCCCAAATCGCCACTCCAAACCAAACGCGGTGGTGCCTCAGCCGGATCGCCCTTGGGCGCCCCGGCCCCGAACCAGTCGGCCATCAACTGAATTTCATCCGGCGCCAAGCCTCGGGCATTTTTAAAATGGCCAACCTTGGGATCCGCATTCCAGGGCGGCATTCGTTTCTCGGCGGTCACTTCTGCCATCATCTTAGCCCAGCCCTTCGCCTGCTTGTAGGTTTCCAAAGCAAACGGACCGCCGCCACCGGTGTGGTGACATTCCTGACAATGCACCTGCAACAACGGCTCAATGTGCTGATGAAATGTCACCGCATTCCCGCGAGGTCCTTCGTCCAACCCCAACGCGCAACCATACGGCTCCGTCTTGGCCGGCGCCACCGGTCGGCCGGCCAGCACCGCGACAATCGCCTCTTTCAAATACGCTTGATTGGGGGCCGGCCGACGGAAGGCGCCGACACCGCCCGCTTCCGTTTCCTTGAACCCAAACTGGTCATCAACCGCCCCGCGATATTGGATTTGGCTATTGGCGTCCAGAAGCAGCACTTCAGTCGTGCGCTCCACCTGCAATCGCCGAGCCAGTTGTCCGTCGGCATCACGGATCACCGGAAAAGCGTAGTCCGCGGCCAATTTTTTTAGATCCGCCGGAGCATCTTGGGAATTGGAATTCAGCAGAAAAAAACGAACCCCTTTCGGCACAAATTCATCAGCCAACCGGGCGAGACGCGGGCGATAGAGCTTGGACATCGGACATCCCAAGCCAGTCCAAGCCAGCACCACCGGCTGTCCCGCTACAGGATACACCTTGCCGGCTACGTCCGGCCATTGTTTGGGAATATTGGGAGACGCCGCGATGAGGATTGATTGAATTCTCAACAGGCAAAGAAGTAGCCACGCCCCATTCCAATTTAGTGGTCGAATCCGCATGCCCTATAGCGAGTTCAAACGGGGATACGCACCGACAGCCGAAGAGGTTAACTGAGGATTAATCTCCCTCTAACCACTACTTGAAAGCGTTCTGCTACCGATTGACAGAAGCTCAGGCAAACGGATCATACGCCAGCTCGCGGCGTGCCGTCAGCCTTCCAGTTGTTGAGCGTTTTCTGGTCACCCTTTGCTGTCCATTCGCGCCGCTTGATTTCTGTGCCAGCAGCGAACACGCGTTCGCTACGTTTGCTACCGTCCTCGTACCAAGTAGTGTATTTACCCTCCAGCTTTTCGCCATTGAAGTAGGCCTCAGAACGGACCTGCCCATTCTCGTAATACACCGCGTGTCGACCATCGCGTTTGCCGTGGGTGTAGCACACATCGATCTGCAGTTGCCCGCTCTCGTACCACACCAGATGCGGCCCGTGCCGCACGCCTTCCAAAAATGTCACCAGCGAGTTCCGTTGCTCGTTCTCATACCACCACGTTTCCTCACCATGCGCCTTGCCATTCAAAAATTCGCCCTCCAACGAGACCTTACCGTTCTCGTATAACTCAACCGCCTTACCGGTGTACGGGTCCGCCTCGTCTTTCAGATGGCACAGGGTACCTTCCTGAATGGCCTCAAATTTCTCACCCTGCGCATTGCGCCACTCCAAGGCGGCGTATTTTACTGGTCTATTCAAAACTTCCGTGGTCATGCGTGCGGAACGCTACATTAACGGCAAGGAATTGACAACCCGCACTTCAAACCGCCAAATCCCCCCATGGATACCGCTTCCAACCCGCGCATTGTCGTGCTCGACGGCCACACTTTGAATCCTGGCGATTTGACGTGGAACGCGCTGGACACGCTAGGCGACTTGACCGTACACGATCGCACATCAGCCGCGCAGGTGGCCGAACGTGCGGCCGGCGCAGAAATTTTGTTCACTAATAAATCACTCGTATCCGCCGAGGCCATCGAGGCCCTGCCCAAATTGCGCTATATCGGTGTGCTCGCCACCGGTTATAATGTCGTGGACACCAGCGCAGCGGCCGCCCGCAATATTCCGGTGACCAATATCCCCGGCTACGGCACCGAGTCTGTAGCTCAGATGACCTTTGCACTGTTGCTCGAACTGGCCACGCAACCGGCCCTGCACAACGCCAGCGTTCAAGATGGCGACTGGAGTGCTTGCCCAGATTTTTGTTACTGGAAAAAACCGCTCTTGGAATTGCAGGGGCTCACACTGGGGCTGGTGGGCTACGGTGCGATTGGGCAAGCGGTGGCTCGACTTGGCCGAGCCCTTGGCATGAAGATTCTTGTATACACACGGACTACTCGGAGAGAAGCGGATACAGAATTTGTTGATTGCGAAACATTGTTCCATGAGTCCGACGCTGTGAGCCTGCATTGCCCGCTCACCGATGAGAACCAAGGCTTTGTTAATGCGCAGCTGTTGTCTCAGATGAAACCCACAGCTTTCCTGATTAATACGGCCCGCGGCCCACTTGTAGATGAGGCGGCGTTGGCAAAGGCGCTTAATGAAGAACAAATTGCTGGAGCTGCCACTGATGTGCTTTCAGTGGAGCCACCGCCTGCGGATAATCCGCTTTTTGGGGCAAAAAATATGATCATTACCCCCCACATTGGCTGGGCCACGCGCGCGGCGAGAGAGAGGTTGATGAATATTGCGGCGGACAACCTGCGCGCATTTCTCAAGGGCACACCGCAGAATGTGGTGAATTAGAATTTAGGTGTGTGTGATAGCTGTATTTGCCCTAAAAACAGGATGTTCGTTGCGTTCGATTCTCATCACTCGCTCCAGTTTCTCAATTGGAATCCGTGAGTTTCTAAGTTTCCTGTAATTAGTTCAGAGGGTGGTCAGGGTTAAAATCAGCTTAGCTGATCGCCATTCATTTTTGCTGCATAAGTCATAACAGAAACGGCGACCGGGAAGGAAAGCATAGGAAATGAAAAACAAATAGTAAAATACATGGGAACTCCCATCGGGAATGTATAAAAAATAAGCTCATAGATTATTCCTACAAAGTAAAATCCCACTAAAAACAAAACTGTCTTCTTATGCCAATCTAAATATTTCTTTGAAAGCCTTAAAAGTAAAAATGGTATTGCTAACGTTGTCCAAGCCCTAACCAAGTTGACGTTACCGCTGATATTATCCTCAGTCGTGACCAATACGCCCCCATACGCATCACGAGTTGTAGTAGGTTCAAAAACAAATTCTTTGTAAAAAGAAAGAGAGGCCTCAGTGGCTAATGGAATTAAGGATGCGAAGAACAAAATGCGTTCGATATTGATTGCATTTGTGGGTCTGCTCAAAAGATGCAGAAGTGTGACCGATGCGATTCCAGCAATAGGGGAAATTATACTCAGCAGAAACCATAGCCAACTTGGCAAGATTGGATCAACAAATGGCCACCAATTGAAGTACGGAAACCACTTGAGCCAAAGGGATATGGAGGAAACTAGAAAAACAATTCCAAATGCAAATGAGAATTTTTGAGCACGATTACTAGAGATACCGGCTATCATCGAAAGAGAATTTTACTGCTGCATCCTGATTCAGAGAAGTTCAGAGCAGTATCATCTCAATCCCACCATTCTCCCCAATTCCGGCGAGGAACACTGAATTTGATCTATCAGAAGGCTTTGGAATGCTAAAGGATCCATTGATAATGGGTGTGACATGGGTTCGATTCCCATGCGACAGGTTATTTTTCAAAGTTTTAACAAAATGTAACCCGAAATTTCGACGATTTTCCGATTCGTTTTTGGTCTGCCCAAGGTGAGTTAACTCCATGGATAGCGTTTATGTCTGATCCTAATCTATCCAAAGTAGATAATCATTGTCTATAAAAACCATGTCAGGTTAACCGTTCCAGTTCCGATTAAAAAAGCAACCAGAAGTGCTAAGGTTATCCCCAATATTCCAGCGACTCTTGTGGGCTTGATTTGCCACCACATTATCAGGCCGGATATCCCCCAAAAAACTAACATTAGGCCAGTTATATCAACGAAAAGACTCCACATCCACCTAGTATTTACTGAATCAGGATAGTGGTGGAGTCTATGAAGTCTGGTTAAAATTGATCTTAATTCAATAGGAGGTGGTTGTTCCGCATCACGAGCCGAAATTTCGCCAGTGACCAAATTATAACCAACATTGTACTTAGTTCCATTCGCCTCTTTTAAACGAAAGAGGACATTGGGCTGCCTCCTAAATATGCGAGGTTTGCTATTTGTTTCAATTCCAGCTTTTTCAAATAGTTTTAATACTCCTATATCTAATTTACTGTTATTTCTATCTTCTAGAAGGACTGATTGGCCATCTAAACTTGGAGGATCATTTTCGGGTAGTTTTGAGCGTTTTTCTATTTTGGCTTCGCCGGTCATAGCGTTGAGGTATAGAAAATATTGAGCGTCCTCATTATCCAAAAAATACCCTAATCGCCCTGTAATAATTGGTGAATATGATTCATCGTAGGAAAGTTCACTCTGACCTTCTTCTACTCTTTTACGGTTTAATTCTCTCAGAACATCAGATGCTGTTTTATCGGGAACAGTCGGATGGAAATCCGCAATTTTTTCAACAATTTCGGGGTTGCCTTGAAAAATGACCTCTTGCCTTGAAAACCAAGTGGGATGGTTAAAGAAGATCCCAGTTACTCCGAATAAAATTATCCATGGGAGTAAAGTGAGTCCGGCATACATATGAGCACGCCGTAAAAATTTTAAGAATCGATTTAAATATTTATTCCAATGATTCTTGTGAGTTTTAGGTCGATGATCATGTTGATCCGAACTTGTCGAATCATCATCGAATTTCATGGGAATATTATGAGTGTATTTTTTAGTGAAGTCTACAAGGAGAAGACACTCTACTTATGCCTCCAAGTTAAGGAACAGTTGTGGCTTATTACTGCGTAACCAACTCCACGATCAAATCCTTTTAGTTCCTCACTATACCTAGCAACTTTAAGCATATAAATGCCGGTAACTTTGGAGTTTATTTTGAAATTAATAATTCCTTTTATGTCAGAAGTGTATTTTTGCTCTGTTGCATCTGGAAAATAGAGTGTCGCATCAGTGTTTGGTAGTGGCTGCCCTCGAAAAGAAACTTGGACTTTTCCTGTTACCCCTATTGGGGTGATGTCCAAATTCATTGAAGGATCAATTTTAGATGTGAAATTCGGAATCCATCTAGCATAAAAATTTGGTTTACGTCCGGGGTTATTGTCACGTGCCATCACGGGAAATGCTGTTTGCGCAACTATTGATTCATTAGCGGAGACATCCAAAGTAAACCCCTGTTTTACCTTTGTAGCAGTGAGGTATTTTAGTTTCCCCTCTTTCTCGAGAGTCCATGCATTTACTGAGCTTAGTTGGTCTAAGTAACCAGGGGATTCCTCATGGTCACCTTGAAATTCTCCAAAGCGAATCACAAGACCATTTTCCGTTTCTTCGAAGTATACTGAATGAGCTTGAACTACAGGTACAGCCAATATGCTGAATAGCATTATGACTTTCAGATAAAAACCCCTATTTTTAATCATTTTGAGCTACCTGATAATTGTTTTTAAGCTGATACATTTTCACTCCAAATTTCAGCTACCTTCGCGATCCAGTTATCAAAGTCTTCCTCATAATCAACGTCGGCTTCCACACGATCTGATATTTTCGTTGCACCTAATCTTTCAAGTTCAGCATCTAGTTGACGGGCAAATTCATTGAACATCTCGTATGATGTATCCCCTAACCCCATGATTCCGTATTTAACGGATTTTAAATCCAATTCTGATTCCTTGAGCTCATCAAAGTAATCTTCAGCATCACAAGGTGGCTCACCTTCCCCCCAAGTGCTCACGATAAACAGGCAATGTGGGGTTTCGTGAAGCGAACTAGGCTTTGAATGCTCCATGCTAACCACAGAGGCATCAAACCCCCGTTCCGTTAGAAATTCACTTGCTTTATCGGCTAATTCTTCCGAATTGCCGGACATTGTTCCGTAATAAATTGTAATTGAAGTACTCACTGTATTGATTGAACAAAATCTATGATAATGAGACTCATTATCAAGAAAAAATTTATCAGTTTCTACACCAGATGGCAAATGCACTACTTTTTTGCAAGATGGCCACCCAAGATGCTCAGGAACTCCTCAGAAGTCTCTTATCTCATCGGGACTATTGAGGGCCCACCCTGTTTCGATGTATCAGCGCTCATATCGATAGATGTGAACTAATCTTTACATCTTATTTTTGGGTCCGATTCCCAAAACACATTTCACTCTTTTCTACACTATCCCAATTGGAGCCTGTGGATTCCTGGAATTCCTATAATTGGGTTCAGAGATGCCTCAAAGAATTAGTCGTGGATACAACTGTGTAATCTGTATCGAGATATGAGAGATTTCCCGGAAGAAATTTTTCTTTTTATCAAAAAAAAATTTTGCAGATGCAAGTCATAATCAACCGCGAGCCCGCCCGGCAATTCTGGCGAATTCAACGAATTAGCTATAATTATATCTAGTCTAGGATTCCTCCCTTGGATTGCACATAAGTGCGCACATCTGGATTTTTCATAAAAACCAGATTCAATATTCCCAATGTTAAATTAACTGGGTCACAGCCAATTATACAAATAATTTGCATGATAGCGGTATTTTTTGTCTTTCGGTAATGCTTTCCAGGACTGGCCCCGTTCAACTTTAGTCCATGTAATATACAAATAATTCCAGCTACAAATCCGTATAGGTAGAGGGGTATACAAAGACAGGTAAGGCCAAAAGCTGCCAGCCCGAACAAAAATGAATAAGCTATCCAAAATAGGCACCATAAAACTGAAAAAATACCCCCCCCCAATGTCATGTAAGCGATTGCCTGGAATTTCCCCGGGTTGCCGTTGGGATCATAGGCCAATGGCAAGGGGCCAAGACTTGGAGGAGTGGATAGCTCAGAAAAATCGGCAGCGGATTTCATGGGTCCGCCATCGATGCTCACTTGGCTCCCCAGTGAGAGACGGTTTTCCCCCAAGAATCGGCGCATTTGATCGACAGTATAGGGGCCGTACTTCTTGCCATCTCCTCCAATGAAATGATAGCTGGCCATGCAGTCCCTGAGAGTCCCATCGGATTTTAGTTTGAGGCAACCAAATAATATGCCTGACTCTGGATTGAGCCAGACTAGGAGAACCACATCAGTTCGGCCCGGATCATTCTAGGGTAGGCAAGCACTTATTCAGTTTTCCCAATCCTCCAGTTCCTTCACGAATCTCACTTTCAACGATGGCATCTGCAATGGGCTTTTCGACGGCACTTTGGGCAGAAATGGTTTCTCCGCCGTACTAAACTGTTTCGTGCGCGGGATCTGCCTTCCCATACTTACCACCAACGAATCTAACAATTGAAATCCGTACTTTCATTGCCTGAGAAAATCCTACCCCATCATCCTGACTCAGAGAAGTTCAGAGGATCCTCACTTCAATCTCACTGTTCTCTCAAATTCCACATAGAAACACTGAGATTCACTAAAACGAGGAATCTCATACCACAACATCACTCTAGACATAGGGAGAATTGGGTCTCTCAAGGTTTTCTGACAGATGAATGTGAAAAGTGTATTTCCCCAAAAACGTGGGATTTGATGTTCGTTGGGTTCGATTCCCAAAAACATCCTACTCTTTATTTGCTATACTAAAAGACTCCTAATCGCCCGCACCAGTGCCTCGGTTCGCACCTGCATTGGAAAATCTGAGGGTGCCTCACAAGTATAACTGAGCTGAGTTTTATTCATCACCAGCCAAAAAGCTTCAGGCCATAATTCCCGAAGTCGCGGATCCAGTTCAGGTGCAATCAATCCACGATCATTTTTGCGCCCATCGATTTCCACCGATTCGTCAATCGGACAAACGGTTTTCACCGCTTCCAGCACCCGCCGTGGCTCGGTAGGTTGGTCCCCAACCTTAAGTTCATAAAAATAGAATCCCTTCGCTTCCCAATCCTCATGAAGCTGAATGGTGAAATCCATATCTGGTAACGTCTGAAGCCACTGCGTATGCGCACGGATTTCGGGTGTATTTAGATGTTTATAATCACGGTTGAGATCATCGCCCGCTGCATTCTCGCGCGTATTAGCTGGGAAACCGGTGGGGTTCAGACAAGGGCTGATCCACAGAGCCGTGTCTTCAGGCCAGATATTTTCAGTGATGAGCCGGCACATGGCCAAAGGTGCCGCCGGTTCGTCACCGTGAATGCCACTGGAAAGATAGATTTTACGATGAGCACCTGCTGGAGCGCGATGCAGTACCGGAAGGCGAATATTATTTTCAGTTTCCAGCCAGTTGATCGTCCACCCGTGGGCTTGCGCTGCAATGAGGCAATCATCAAGGACATCCTCAATAACGATGGTCTCACCTCGATAACAGCCATCATTCAGACCCCGTGGATTCACGGCTAGGCCATTACCGTCTCGGAAACTTCAGTGGGGGCACAGGATTCCTTCTCGTCACAACCGCAGCCGCCCGCGTCATTTGGATCAAACTCCGTCCAATCCGGGTCGAGCCCCAGATCGCGCAGCATTTGCAGATCCTTTTCCACCGGCTGATTTAGCGTGGTGAGATAGTTACCCACCATTAACGCACTAGCGCCGGCCTGAAACACCATGCATTGCAGATCGCGCAAATTCACCGTGCGCCCACCGGCGATCATGATTTCCTTGCGTGGTAGAATAAACCGGAAACAGGCGATTGTCTTAAGAATTTCTAACGGCGGCAGCGGTTCCTGCTCGGCAAGCGGCGTGCCTTCGATCGGATTCAAGATGTTGACCGGAACCACGCTGGCACCAATCTCGCGCAGACTCATGGCCAAATCACACCGATCCTCGCGCGTCTCGCCCATACCGATGATGCCACCGCTGCAAATCTTGATGCCTGCCTTTTTCAGGAAACCAATCGT
>Ga0163109_10003219_pt1 | contig 12501 bp, 23 predicted proteins | sample CRUFie1St13metaG_FD_108704 | JGI IMG/M metagenome (GOLD analysis project Ga0163109, IMG submission 108704) | Marine microbial communities from the Costa Rica Dome - CRUD Field 142mm St13 metaG | ecosystem: Environmental > Aquatic > Marine > Oceanic > Photic zone | place: Costa Rica: the Eastern... | reverse complement strand
TATTAAGACAACAAATTAAGAAACAGTTTGGTACATATGTATCACCAGATTTAGTTAAACAATTACAAAAAGATCCGTCACTCTTGAAACTTGGTGGTGAAAGAAAAGAAATGACATTTATGTTTATGGACATATGTGGATTTACACCGATATCAGAACACTATAAAAATAATGATGATCCTGAAGGATTAGTTAACCTTATAAATAATTATTTAGATACAATGACTAAAATTGTTCTGAAGAACGGTGGAACAATTGATAAATTTATGGGTGATTGTATTATGGCTTTTTGGAATGCACCTTTACCATGTAAAGATCATGCTGATAAAGCTGTACAAACATCCTTAGAAATATGTGAGGCAGCAGATGAACTTATACAACAACTTGAAGAACAAGGTTTACCTAGGATTGATATTGGTATTGGGATTAACACCGGTACATGTATTGTCGGAAACATGGGATCAGAATCTCGATTTGACTATTCCGTCATTGGAGATGCCGTCAACCTTGGCGCTAGACTCGAGGGACAAACAAGAAATTATGATGGGGTACGAGTGTTGTTGGGACCAGAAACTTATCAAAGCTGTACATCTAGAGCATTCTCTGAAGTCGATAGGATCCTGGTCAAAGGAAAAAGCGAAAAGGTCACCATATACACTCCACTTCGAACTAATTGATCGTCCTTCTCCCAGGGATTGGACAGTATTCGCAGCAGTTCAACTATTAGATATCTACACAACATATAGAGGTTTGAAATATGACTGTGTAAGAGAACTGAATCCTATTATAGGACAAAAACCTACACCAGCTAAAATGTTTGCTATTAAAACTGCAATAATGATCCCAGCTATCGAATATGATTTAAAAAGAAATCAGCTTACTAAAAAATCAATAAGAAGTGTAAATGGATTTATGGCTATAGTAGTTGCAAATAATCATAATGTTATGAATAAAGCTAAAAGATATTGTACTAAAAAATAATTCACTTTTTTTGAAAAAAAACCTTTACATTTGCTAAAAAGTATGGTATAATATACGGTATAATGATAAGGAAAAATATAATATTTGACATAGATGGGACAATCGCTGATTGTAACCATAGAAGACATTTTATTACTGATGGTAATAATGATTGGGATTCATTCAGATCTCATACAAAATTTGATACACCGATACAACACGTTTGCGATATGGCTAAACAACATATCGCTGACGGTGATACTGTAATGTTTGTATCAGCAAGAAATAATTCAGAAAGAGAAGTTACTGTAACTCAAATACAAGATTGGATAGGAATAGATACTCCAATATTATTTATGAGACCTGATGGAGATTACAGACCAGATGACGTTTTCAAAAAAGACGTTTTAGATGTTTTAAGAGATACTATAGGCGGCGATCCAGATGTCGTATACGATGATAGAAATAGAGTTGTTGATATGTGGAGAGCAAACGGTGTAAATTGTGTGCAAGTTGTACCAAGAAATCAAGGAGATTTTTAATGCAGAAGAGAAATGTTACAGTTGTGTTACAGTTGTGTAACAATTGTGTAACATTTCACCTGCAACCGTTTACAAACGCGTCGGACTATGGTATAATAACCATATAATTTTTTGATAAGGAGTTAAAATGCAAAAATTAATTAAACTAATCGATCAAATCGATAACATGCAAGACATGAACAATGTCATTGCTTCACTTAAAATCAGAAGAGCTTTTCTGAAAAACGAATTAGCTAGAAAAGCTAAAGCTAATTTCTCAGTTGGCGATAAAGTTAGCATCACCACTAGCAAATGTGGTAAAGAGTTTGGTACTATCGAAAAAATCCAAATCAAAAATGCTATCGTTAATATTAACGGTGATCTTTTCAGATGTCCTTTATCACTCTTGGAGGCAGCGTAATGCAAAAGCTTGTAATTCAAACTCAATATCTAGAGAACTACGGCTCTAGATCTAATCCATACATGAAATTTAAAGGTGGCAATGCTTACGTCTACAAAACAGCAAAGGAGTTAGATCAAAATCAAATTGCTACTATTGTTGCTCAATTTAAACCATCACTTATGGACTTAGAATCATCTAATGGTGGTTGCGAGGAATACATACTTTCTGTTAAAGTAGTTCCTCTATCAGAAAAAGTCTGTCAAGACTGGGAATCTGAAATCGAATTTTCTTTCGATACTTCTACACTGTATCCTACAGTAAACTTCATTAAAATCATCGACAATCGTGAAGATGGTTGGATGAGAAAAGAAATCCTTGAAAAAACTGAAACTTGGAGCTTTGTACCTGGACAAGGTAATGGCTCTAGAGCTTATTATAAAGCTGAGTTTCTTATGGAAGATGGCGATTCAGTCATTGATGACGAAGGTCTTAAAGAATGGTTCAATTCTAAGGAGGCAGCGTAATGTCAATTAAGTTAGAAAATATGGATGATGTTACTTACTTAACTGGTAGTTCATTAAAAGGAACTCTTTTTGCTTCTTTTGCAGAACTTAAAGAAATACTAGGTGCACCTGCATTCGAAGGTAAAGGCGATAAAGTTACAACTGAATGGTGCGTAAGGTGGGAAGATGAAGATGATAACTTTGGTTATTTTTCTCTTTACGACTGGAACTTTGCCAGAAACTTTGGCAATGATTACGAACAAATTGAATGGAATATTGGTGGTAAGTCATTTAATGATTGGATTGCTGCTGATGAAGTTATTAATAAATTAAAGGAGAATGAATAGTGATAATGAACTTTGAACACATAGCTACTACAGTACCATATAACTGTGATATGCATTTTAGTGATAGAATATTATGGCATCTTGGTTTTACAAATTTTGTAACCACAAGAATAATGAATAGGTATGAAATTACGTATTACGATTTTGATTTTATAGGAGTAACTTATGTCTAAGAAAACTAAAAACGATTATAGCTTTAAAGATATTAAAGCAATGCTTTTACAAGAAAAGAAAAAGTATGAAGAAGAACAGGAATGGAAAGCAACTGTTAAAAAAGTATATAGTAAACCAAGAGTAAACTATAATAAGCTTTCAGCTTCTGTTAAAAAATCTGCTCATCAATCACCTGGTGGATTAGATCTTCATAAAGATGAGAATAGATTTTATTCTAAAGGTGAAACAGAAAGATGGTTAAGTGGTACATCGTACTTTGAAAACTATCAAGCAATGAGGGATCAAGATGACTACTAAAACTAGCAAGCAAGTAATTGATTCTCTTACAGCTGCTAGAAATAGAGCTAAAGACCCAGACTTTAAATTGTTATGGGAACTAAAGAGAACTCAATATATTAAAAGTGTAACGCCTAGCGTACCAGCAAGTGGAGATTTGCTAAATGGCTGGCCTGAAGATGGAGAACCTGATTATGACTCAATACAATGATAAAGTAGAAAGACAAAGACTTTTATTAGAAGCTGAAGAGTGGGCAAAAGGTGTTAAAGACATACATGCTCATTCATTAAGTAGTATGTGGTATGATAATAGACCACAAGATACAGATGGTAAGAGTGTTGTTGATAGAAGATTCAATAATGGTCTTATTGAAAGAACATTAGACAATGGATCTATTGTTTATTTTGGCGAAGAGCTCAAAGGAGATGACTTAATTGATGCTTATGTAAAAACAGTTAAGCCATCAGTCGAGCAAACTATTTTAAATTAATTGAAAAAAACAGTTTACATTTGACGTAAACTATGGTATAATATAATATAATTATGGGAATGACAAACTTTTATATAGGATCACTAAGATATGATCCAACAGGAAGAAAAAGAAAAAATCACTGCGCTAATCGTGTAAAGAAAAAGCGAGTTGAGTTTAAAGCAACTAAGCCTAAAAAATCTCAATTGCAAATATTACGTGAGCAGCAATCAAAACAATATAAATCTCTTATGGAAGAATATATGGCTAATGGTAAATACCATGAGATTGCAGGCGATTGTAGTAAAAAAGAACCAATGAAGTATACTGGTACTTTGGTTAAAGGTATTGCAACTATGCATAAGTCAAATGCTGTACCTGTTATATCTCAGCAAGAAGCTGAAGATATTAGTAATATGAGAAGAAACTAGTGAAAGATTTCTTTAGTTTTTTAGAAACTTTAGTAATAGGAATAATTAAAGTAATTTGTACAATATTAATTTGTAGTACTATACTAATAATAATTTTATCGTGGATATAATATGATAGAAATAGTAATTCAAGTTATTGCAATAGCAATAATGAGTTTATTTGTATATGTTGGACTTCATATGTCAAGAGAAAAACATGAAGGAAAATATATACCAATGTTTTGGGAGAAAGAAAATAATGGGACATCCAACAAATAGTCAAATTATAAACCAACTAAATATTATCGAAAGAAAGCTTGATGATTTATTAGCATTAAGAGAATACGATAGTACAATGGACATTTCATCATATTCGATGAATGGTAGATTTTGTACGTTATTTAAAACACCTGCTGGTACTTATGGTATCAACATGAAAGAACATGGAAAAACAATTGGTAAGGAATTGTTTCCAGGTAAGAGCGAATCATTTGCAGAAGATGCTGCAGAAAACTTTGTTCTAGGTATAAAAAATTAATTTTAGGTCGAGTCACACCCCAACTCCTTATCACTTAGTGGCTCGGCCGTTTTGGAGAAAATATGGCAAGTAAAAAAAGAGTTAAAAATCTAGATGAAATTTATCTAGGACCAGAACCGTTATTTACTGAAGAATCAGAATTTACACCAGTAGCTTGGTCAAAGGCTGCTCACTGGTATAACTACTTTTATAAATCAAAAGACTATATGCCAAGCACATATCAATTTGCGCTTGATTATATGGGATTTGATAAAAAGAAACTTTCAGTTCTTAAAAGAGTAAAGGACTGGAAATTTATGACAGTAAATAAAAAGATTAAATTACTGTATCGTGGTTGGAAATATACAGAAGCTGAAATAGAAAATATTAAAGCTTTTATGCAAGAAAAATATCAAGAAGGCTTAAAAGAAAAGAAGATTGAAGACGAAAAGAAAGCCAATGTTGTAGTTATTACTCCAGCTGAAAGAACACGTAGAAAAGTAATGGATACGATTTACCATGATTGGGATAGTGAAATCGTTGAAGGTTGGTTTGATGAAAACTATACTCAAAAATTCAGTGCTTATAACAGATTTAAAATGCATGGATTAAAAGGTAATGCAATTAATATATTCAAAGACTTATTAGATAAAGAATATCAGAATATATCAGATGCTTACAATAAAACATGTGATCAATGTGTGGAAGCTTATTCACATGTCTCTAAAGGTAATAAAAGAAAGATTATGAAACAGTTTGAAACTGTTTTTGAAGATCTTGAAAGACTAAGAGATTCGTTTAAAGCAACAAGAAGTACACGCATTAAGAAACCAAAGTCATCAGATGCGCAAGTTGTGAAGTTACAATATTGTCAAGAAGATATTGAAGCTAAACTTACGTCAATTAATCCTGTCCTGATACCAGGAAAAGCCAAGCTCTTTGTGTACAACAGAAAGAATAGAAAGCTTATTCAATATGTTACTACATCAACAGCTGGATTCGAAATATCAGGTACATCAATTAAAAACTTTGACGATAAGTTAAGTAAACAAGCAACGTTGAGAAAACCTGATGAAGTATGTCCACAAATACTTAATAAAACTGAAAAACAAATTGAGAAAGTGTGGGATACGATTACTACTAAAATAAATAAACCTACAGGAAGAATTAACTCTGACTGTATTTTAATGAGGGTATTTTAATGTTATCAGTAGGAGAACAATTCCCTGAGTTCTCGCTTCAGGGAATCGATAAAAATAATCAATTTGTGAGAGTTGGAGTAGAAGAAAGTTATCAACCTTTGAAAAAAGATTGGACTGTAATTTACTTCTATCCAAAAGACTTTACCTTTATCTGTCCAACAGAGATTGCTGGTATGGATGCATTAGTAGAACATGCTAATGTAATAGGTATAAGCGGAGATAATGAGTTCTGTAAATTAGCATGGAAGAAAGAAAATGAAATGATAGGTAATATCAATCATACTCTTGCAGCTGATTGTGGACTTGGTTTATCTCATGCATTGGGAATTGTCAATGAGAGCGAAGGTGTTTGTTATAGAGCAACTTTTATTATTGACAAAAATTCAATCGTACAACACGCATCAATTAATGCTTTAGATACTGGTAGAAATGCCAATGAAGTATTAAGAACATTAAAAGCGTTACAAGCCGGTGGATTAACTGGTTGTGCTTGGGATGAAGGTGATGAATTTGTCGGTTGATCCTCTCAAAGTAAAGATCATGACGCGAAAAAGATTCTCTGCAGCAGTGGAGAATCTTGTCGCTCAAGGTAATACAACTTATATCGATGCTGCTTCTTATGTAGTCGAACAAAGAGGATTAGATTATAAGAATCTTAAAAAACTCTTAACTGACTCTCTTAAGCAAAAGATCGAAGCAGAAGCTGCAAGTCTTAATCTTATACGTACAAAAAAAGGTAATAAACTACCTATATGAATGATCCATTCGAGTCATATAAATTATATAATGCATTAAAATTGCATTTTGAATCTGATTCGTATGATGCTTTAAAATATAACTTTAAAACATCTGTAAAGGCACAATCATTCTTTAAGAGAAAAGATAAGTACTTCTTTGCGAAGTTAGCAAAAACATATGAAAGAGATTTAAAAGAATTTTATATTGCTAACTTTAAAAACGATGTTAAGTATGTCGGTGATATGCTTAATGAAGGTGGTGAAAGATATTATCGTGACCATAAAAAAGTTATGGAATCTCTTTCCTATCAGTTTGAAAATGATATAAATAAATTACGTGATATGAATGTAGAGTTTGATTCTCTTTTAGAAGCAGAAGAAAACAATCATCCATTGATCGTTCGTCTTTGGATGCAAGATGAGATACTCTTAGAGACTGTTGTAATCTTGGATGCATTGACAGGTTTTGTAGAACGTGAAAATAAAAAGATAACTGATACAATTATTTGGCCGGATATCTATCGTAAGATTATGAAATACAAACCATTCGTAAAGTTCAATAAAGATAAATGTATAAATTTATTAAAAAAGACCTTTACAAAACCATAGAAATATGGTATAATATAACTATAATATTATGTATAAAGTGGATAATTCAGCAAATATACGGAGAAAAATATGTCGCTAGAAAACCTAAAGAGCATGCGAGGCTCATCAATCGATAAACTCGTAAAAGCAGCGGAAGCTGTATCCACAACGAAAACCGAATCTAATTCATATGATGACGATAGGTTTTGGAAACCAACCAGAGATAAAGCAGGAAATGGTTATGCCGTTATTCGATTCTTGCCACAAAAAGAAGGTGAAGATCTTCCTTGGGTAAGATATTGGGATCACGGTTTTAAAGGTCCTACTGGTCTATGGTATATAGAAAACTCTTTAACCTCTATTAATCAGCCTGATCCAGTGTCTGAACATAATTCAGTACTTTGGAACTCTGGTAGAGATGAGGATAAAGCTCTCGCTAGGGAACAGAAAAGAAGACTACATTATGTAAGTAATGTCCTAGTTATTTCTGATCCTGATAATCCGCAAAATGAAGGAAAAGTATTCCTTTATAAATTTGGTAAAAAAATCTTTGATAAAATCATGGATGTTATGCAACCACAATTTGCCGATGAAACTCCAGTAAATCCATACGATTTCTGGGAAGGCGCTGATTTTAAATTAAAAATCAGAAAAGTTGAAGGTTGGGTAAACTATGATAAGTCAGAATTCAGTTCACCATCAGCTTTATTTGATGGCGATGAAGGTAGACTTAATGAAGTATATGGAAAACTTTATGCTTTACAAGATTTCTTAGAACCAAGCAACTATAAAACTTATGATGAGTTAAAAGCTAAACTCAATAGAGTGTTAGGTGTTGATGCAGGAGTATCAATGGAAGCTCCGGCTCCAGCTCCAGTAGCAGATCCCGCACCTATGGCAGAAGCTGATACATCTTTTCCACCAGCAGATGATGCTCAGGAAGATGATACTCTAAGTTATTTTGCGAGATTAGCAAAAGAATCGTAGTCGCGAATGCGGCCAGGCTGGGTATGTATACGTATCGCAGTCGAAATAGGGAGTCGAAAGGCTCCCTTTTTTTATCCTTCTACTGGTTTATTACCACCACTATAATCCATTACAACAGTGGTTGATGTTGAAGATTTATTAGAATTATCAGCTGATACAACTGTTATAACTTCTGATTTTGACATTCCTGTTGCAGTTGCGTTTTCTTGAGATTGAGATAATACATCAGATCCAAGATCACCCGCTTCTGTTTCCATAGGTATTGGTTCTATTCTTTCTCCAGTATCAGGATCAAGACCTGCGTATTCATACACTGCACTTGGAATTAATTTAGATGCTGCACCTTGAACACTATACCACGGTTGACTTGGATCTGGTAATCCTGCTCTTAATACGCCTCTTATAAAATCATCTATAACTGATCCTATATTAGTTATTGTTTCTGAAAATGATGTTTGGCCAGTGATAAGATCTGCAAACCAACCTACAATATTTCTTAAAGTAGTCCACACTAGACCAGCAAGATCTTTAATTAAGGTTGTAAAAGAAAAATCAGCAACTGCTTCTTCAGCTTTTTCTAATCCAAATATACCAAGAATTTTTGATACCATTCCTTTTAATAAATTTAATGGTGCTGCAATTATTGATGATGCAAAACCAACTGCAGAATCTGTATCTATATCATTTTCATTAAAGTTAAAGAAACTTAAAAGACCTGAAGTAATACTACCAATAAATCCAGTAATTTTATCATATATACCACCTAGAAAACCCTTAGTATCAAATTCTGATACAGCTTCCGCTGCTTCATTTTCTCCAAAGAGTTTAAATAGACCAGATAAAAGCATTTTAGGTAAATCTAAAACAAATGCTATTATACCTGTTAAAGCTTCTTTAAATCCAGCATTGATTTTATCAAGTATACTTCCTTCAGTTTCCAATCCTTCTTGTATACCTTTAATTGTAAAAAAGATTGCAGTAAGAGGAGCAAAGATTCTACCTACAAATTTTCCTATATTACCGAAAAGTTTATTAAGTCCTCCTACTCCTTTAGCTCCACTAAAGTTTTTAAAGAAAGTAACTACCTTTCTAAATCCATCTGCTACGCTACCTACTAATTTAATTATTGTTGGTAGTAATAGTAAGACTCCAGCTGTCAATATGCCCAGGACTGAGCCTAAATTATTTTCTAATGTTTCAAATCCACCTGTAAAATCGCCTTCAATAAATTGACTAATTGAAGTAATAACTGCAGTAATACCTTCAACAGCAGATTTTAATGTATTAATAAAAGTTTCAGGATCGATAAATAATAATGCTGTGGTAAGTAAACCACCAGCAGCAAAAACATTACCCATAAAACTTTCAAGGCCAGAAGCCATTCTATTACTAGATTCAGAAATTTGAGCTAAGAATGAATTAGCTTCTTCTTCTTTTTTAAGTTGTTCTCTACGTTCTTCTTCAGATTGAGCATTTTCTTTTATTGCTTCTATTTGCTCATTTGCTAATTGTTTTTCAGCATCTGGAGCTTTAGGATCTGCAAGAATATTTTTGGCTTGAATAAATTGACTTTCTAAATCGTTAAATTCTCCCTGGAATTTATCAAAGAAACTTTCTAATTCTATGTTTGTTTCAGACATAGCTTTAGCTTCTTTATTTTGTTCAGTGTTTTCTTTAAGAGCGTTAACAAGATCTTGCATAGATCGTACTTGTTCTTTACGCTCTTTTCCACCAAATCCAGCTGCTACTTGAGCTGGTGAAAGATTCTTTTTATCCTCTGCCATTTAAGTTTCCTATTTACCGCCGAAAGCTCTACCAGCTTCACTAATACCAAAAGCACCAAGTGTTACTACAACAAATGATGTGTAAATAGTATCAGAGATAACTAAGTCTTGTCCCATAAATGCAGTGATTAAATCACAGATTCCAAAGATAGTCATGAGAGCAAATGATATAAAGCCTATAATTGCTTTTTCATTTACATCATTGTCATCTAAAAAGATGTCCATAAACTTTCTTTGTGGAGGTGCAAGTCTTTTCTTAGCTTCAGCAGCTTCTAATTGCATGTCTTTAATAGTATCTTCAGCCTTATCGAGCTTATCGATCAAAGACATATACTTATCTAAATCTATTTCAACTTCATTACGATCGTTGTCAACATTATTATCAGCCATTATTTTCTCCTTCTTTCATTTTGTATTCTTTCATTTTCTTTTTTAATCCAATCCTGTAGTAGAGCGATATATATCTCCCTCTCCCACGGCAACATATTATCAAGTTCTGTTAAACTATAGTTATGATGTTGCATCATTGCAAAATTAGTCCTATAATGGTTTACAAGACTATCGTGCGAGAGGCCTAGGTAAAAAAACTTGCAAGCCCCTTTAACTCTACATCATTACTTTTGTTACAACTTACGCATTTAAATTGTACATTATGTACTATAGATGGTAAGTTTTCAAAGAACTCAGTAACCTTTTTAAATTGCTCACTATTTAAGTTATCAAAAAATTCCTCAAGTTCTTTTTCAGTATATGAATTTTTATCATATACATTATCATTATCATATAAACTATCAACGCATTTGTATATAATACTCATCATTTCATCGATTCCACCTTCTTGATTAAGTCCTTCAACATCATCAATTGCTGGATATCTCATTACAACACCAACATCTTCAGTTAATTTAATTACATTATTAACTTCTTGTTTATTAACGCCAATTTCATCTAAATTAATATTAACATCAGTAAGTTGTTCGCATTCATTACATTTAAGTCTTACGTCAACTCTTTCACCAACTGATTTTGATCTTAAAGCTAAAAATAAAGCTTCAATATCAAACATTGCAAGTTTTTCAACTTCAATATCATCAATTACACATGATTTAATTACATCTTTAACAGCTCTTATGATTTGTTTTTGGTCTTGCGATTCCATTGCAATCATAAGAAGCTTTTCCTCTTTTACAAGGTAAGGTCTAAAGCTAACCTCTTTATCTAAAGACGGGATAGTTGTTACATACCTCGTCGTATTCAATTGTGGCAATGCCATTTTTTATTCTCCTATAATATTATCCAAATATATCTAATGCAGACCTTACAGCACTTGCGGTACTGCTTAATGGTCCTTCCGGTACGTATTTATCATACGCAAAGGTCACACTCATTCTTACCAAGTCTTGAGTTTCTTGGTTTAATTCAATAGCATCCATATTAATTGGAAATGCTTTCTCAAGTTTTACTCCATATACTGGAGTATTTTGCTGATCTAATTGTTGTATAATTACATCAACAGAATAATTCTTTTTATAGCCCGCTATATAAGCATCAGCGCTAAATATATTTGACATCCAATTGTCAAACATCTTTCTCATATAATAATCATTTGTCAATAAAAATGATACTGTAACATCTTCATCAATAAATGTATATGGAAACTTATTTGATTGTTTAAAATCTTGATGTTCAAAGGTACTTATATTTCTACCAGGAATTGATACTGATTGACAAAGGATTGATATATCCCTTGGATCATTTATAAGATTTCCTGCACTAAAGTTACCTGATATTACTGAACCTATAATTGCCTGTGGGTCTAAATTTAATAGTGATTGACTTGGTGGAGTAAAAATTACGTTAAATCTATTAGATGGAGCAACTCCACCTTTTTTAGCTACTAATGATTTTAAATTGTCTATGCTACTCATTAACTTCTCGCAATTTTAAGACTTTCATTCCATACTGCAGTCTTACTACTTTTCTTAAATTGTTCTACAGGTAAGAATATTGCTATTTCCCAATCAGTCATTGGTACTCTTGCAAACTGTGATTTAACATGTTTATCTAAATAGTGTTTAAAACATGGTTTAAATTCTTTATATTTTCTTACACCACTTAAAAGATTATATCTTAACTTTCTTAATCTTGTATCATCTTTAATATTTTTAGGTGCTAATCCCATTAGGTCATCTAAAAATCTTGCTCTTACTCCATAGTTTAAATAATGCAAGTTTAATCCATAAAAACCACCAGGTGCTCCATCAACAATAATTGTTAAAGGAAACCTATCATAATATGGTAAAGTTTCTTTATGTTTTGGATCGTAGAAATACATATACATACTACCTTGTATTTCAGTACCAGTACGTTGCAATGCATCATCTCTTAAAAGCTTTTGTCTACTTGGTATTGCTAATTCACCAACCTTTTTTTGAAACCATTTACGTGATCTATTGGTTCTGGCAGTAACTCCAGCTCTTTGTGCTTGTGCTTGTAATGTATCAAATAAACTTGCCATACTGTTATTTATAAGAAAACTACAGTACTTTGATACCGAGATTCTTTAAAGTTTCCTCGGTCCATACTTGAAATTTCCAACCATTATGTTCTGCAAACTTATTT